>Ga0070707_100000073_pt1 | contig 90649 bp, 63 predicted proteins | sample KBSK5502metaG_FD_65468 | JGI IMG/M metagenome (GOLD analysis project Ga0070707, IMG submission 65468) | Corn, switchgrass and miscanthus rhizosphere microbial communities from Kellogg Biological Station, Michigan, USA - KBS K5-50-2 metaG | ecosystem: Host-associated > Plants > Roots >... | reverse complement strand
CCCGCCCCCGTCAGCGTGAGCGTGGTCGAGGTGTAGAGCGATACCCGCTCGAATGAGCGCGCCTGATCCCGCAAACGCAGAAACTCGGCCTCCATCAAACCAAGCTTTGGAATGCCGAATCCCGGCGTGGAATCATAGATGAAGACCAACCGGTCAGGTTCGGCATAAGGCAGCGGCCTGAGCAACACCGCATTGACCACGCTGAAGATTGCCGTGTTCGCCCCGATACCTAACGCCAGCGTGGCTACGGCAACCAGTGTGAAGCCGGGATTCTTCAATAACATTCGCGCGCCGTAGCGCAGGTCTTGCCAGAGTGTTTGCATACTTCCTCCTGCTTGAATCCGCATCACTCACACCGCAATGCGACCGTTGGATCAACCTTCGTCGCCCGTCGCGCCGGCAGGTAACAGGCAATCAAGGCGACCACTGTCAATAACCCGGCGATCACGCCGTAAGTCAGGGGATCTGTCGGCTTGATGCCATAGAGCATCTTGGAAAGCTGCATCCAGCTTTCCAGATACTTCGTCAGCACGTAGGCGCCGCTCAAACCGAGCGCCACGCCGATTAACGCCAACGCCATCCCTTGCTTGACGATCATTTTCAGCACGTCGGTTGGCGCAGCGCCGAGCGCCATGCGGATGCCGATTTCGTGGGTGCGCTGCGACACGGCATACGCCAGCACGCCGAACAACCCGATGGACGCGAGTTGTTGCGCGAGCAATCCGAAGAGCGTGACGAGCTTGGCAAACAGCCGTTCCATTTGCAGCGTTTCGTTGGCGCGTTCCACTTGCGTCTTGAAGTTGGTGACCGGCAGGTTTGGGTCTATTTCGCGCACGACCTGCCGCACGGCGGCAATCATGGCGGTCGGATCACCCGTGGTGCGAAGCTGGAAGTTGGCGCCCGTCATCGAGCGCATGTCCTGTCGCCAGGGCAAGTAGGTCGTCGGCCGGGTTTCTTCGCGTTGGGTCGCATATTTGGCGTCTTTGACCAGGCCGACGATTTCGACGTCATCCGGCTTTTTCGGATCGAAGGTGAAGCGTTTGCCAATCGGAGATTCGTTGGGGAAAAATTTGTTGGCGAAGGTTTGGTTGACTACGGCCACTCTGGGCGCGCGCTCGTCATCCCGCTGATTGAACGTGCGTCCCTGAAGCAGCGGAATCTCCAGTGTCTCCAAAATGTTTTCGCGCCCGTATAAGACATTGCTGTTGCCCGTCGCCTTGATACGACCCTCGGCATCCGGCGCGGCAGTCAGCGCGCTGCGCAAATAGACACTGCTCGAATTGGTGTTTTGCGCCAGCAACGCCGTATTGGTGAACGTCACTTTGGGCGCGCTGGGTAGTGCTTCCAACCGCTCGGCCATCTGCGCATAAAGTTGCATCAGCCGCTCGTCTTTGTACCCAATCAACCCCGGCGACACACCGAATAACAAGAGGTTTTTCGTGTTGAAGCCCGGATCCACGCGCTGCAAATTCAGGAGCGTCCGCACAAACAATCCCGCGCCGAGGAGCAGCAACAACGACAACGCGACCTGCATCACGACTAATCCACGACTGAGCAACGAGCGAGACGCCGCGCTTGAACCGCGCCCGCTCTCTTTCAGCGCCGGCGTCAAATCCACCTTCGTGGCACGCCACGCCGGAGCCAGCCCGAACATGATTCCGGTCAATAAGGACAGCCCCAGCGTAAACGTGAGCACGCGCCAATCCAGTTTTGGCTCCAATGCTTTCGGCCCCCAATCGCCGACTGCGAGCAAGCCGTCTTTGATCCACAGCGCAAACACCAATCCCAATGCGCCGCCGACGCCGGCGAGCAACACGCTTTCAGTCAGCAACTGCCGCATCAAACGCCCACGACTCGCGCCCAACGCCAAGCGCACAGCGACTTCCTTTTGCCGCGAAGATGCGCGCGACAGCAGCAAATTCGCGACGTTTGCGCAGGCAATCAACAGCACCATCCCCACGACGCCGAGCAGCAAATAGAGCGACGGCGCGTAATAGGCCCGCGAATTCATTTCGCCCTGACTGCCGGAGATGAGCGACAGTCGCGGATAATCTTTCGGGTCTAACGGGATGACCGCATTGCCCCCCTGGGCGAGCGATTGCGTATTGCGCGCGGCGCGCTGTTCGACCACGGATTGCTGAAATGCGTTCTCCAATTGTGCTTGTGCCTGTTCCCGTGTTGCGCCCGGCTGCAAGCGCCCCATGATGCGTAACCACCATTGCCCCGCGCCGTACAACCGCGAACGTTTCGGATCAACATTGAGCTGCGGTTCCCACGCCAGCGGAATCGTCACATCCTGCGTCGAACCAACCTGCCCCGCGCCATCAAAACCGGGCGGTGTTACGCCCGCAATCGTAAACGCACGATTGTTGAGATTGATTTGTTTGCCGATGACTGCCGCATTGTTGCCGAAACGCTTTTGCCAGTACCGATAGCTCAACACCGCGACCGGCGTCGCCGCAGGCTTGTCATCGTCATCCGTTAATAAACGCCCCAGCAATGGTCGTACGCCCAGCCCAAGATGGTAATGGCCCGTGACGACCTGTCCGCTGGCGACATCCGCCTGCCCATCGGCCAGCACGTTCAAACTGACATTCCCGAAAGCGAAGATGTCCGACAATGCGCCCTGCTTACTTTGTTGCTCGCGCATCTGCTGATAGCTCTGATAGGGAAAAGATGTTCCAACTGTTAAGCCCGTCACGGGATCGTTGCGGGTATTGCCGCTGTAGCTGCCGTAGCTAAAATTTTTCCCCACCAGCGATTGGAACAGCACCAACCGCTGCGGCTCTTTGACCGGCAACAGCTTCAGCAACATTGCATCCACAATGCTGAACAGCGCCGTGTTGGCGCCGATGCCCAGGGCCAATGACAGCACGGCAATCGCCGTGATGCCTTTTTGCTTGAGTAACATTCGCGCGCCGTAGCGCAGGTCTTGCAGCAGTGTCTGCATAAGTCCTCCTGATAAAAGTCGAATCATTCGCAGCGTAGGGCCACCATCGGATCCACCTTCGTCGCCCGCCGTGCCGGGACGTAGCAGGCGAGCAGAGTCACCCCGATGAGCAACACCGGGATCAGCGCGAAGGTCAACGCATCAGTCGGGCTGACCTGGTACAGCAAGCTCCTGAGGAAACGCGTCAATCCAAATGCCAGTGCCAAGCCAATCGCCACCCCAACCAAAGACAGCATCATTCCTTGTCTGACGACGAGCCTCAGCACATCGCTGGCTTGCGCGCCCAACGCCATCCGCACTCCAATCTCGTGCGTGCGCTCGGTGACCGCATACGCCATCACGCCGTAGCTGCCAATCGCCGCCAACAGCAACGCCACGGCGCTGAACAGGCCCAGCAATAAGGTTTGAAAGCGCGGCTGCCCGGCGGCGTTGGAGACGAACTGCTCCATCGCGCGGACGTTGTAGACTGGCAAGTCGTGGTCGAGCGCATGCACCTGCGCGCGCAAGGCAGCCGTCAGGGTTTCCGGCGGCGCGACGGTGCGCACAACCACTACCAGGCCAGGCATACCGATATGGCCGTGAGAAAAGTAGAAGGCTGGCCCGCCTTCATTGTCGAGACTGACCTGGCGCACATTGCCGACGACGCCGACGACCGTGCCGAATGAATCGAAAGTGCCGGGACGGAAACGCTTACCGATCGGATTTTCATTCGGCCAGAACCGGCGCGCGAAGGCTTCGCTGACGATCAAGGCGAGCGGCGCACCCCCGCGATCCTGCTCGGTGAAATCGCGGCCTTGCAGCAAGGGAATGCCCATCGTGTGGAAGTAACGCGGCGTGACGGCGAAGGTCGCGGCTGACAGTTTAGCATCCGAGGCGGCGGCCTCGCGCCCTTCCAGCGTGACTTCCATCGCCCAACCGCCGCTGCCGGAAAGAGGAGGTTGTGTGACGGCGGCGGCGTCCATCACACCCGGCACTACTCGCAGCCGCTCCAAGAGCTGATTGAAGAAATTGACGGGCGCGTGCTCGCCGTATTTCGATGTCGGCAAGCTGACCTGCATCGTCAGGGCGTTTTCGGGCGCAAAGCCGAGCGGCACGTTTTGCAGATGCGCCAAGCTGCGGATCATCAATCCGGCGCCGAGGAGCAGCACGAGCGCCAGCGCGACTTCGCCGATGACCAACGCGCCGCGCAACTGCTGACGCGCTCCGCCGCTGCCGCTGCGGCCGCCTTCTTTGAGCGTTTCGTTGAGATCGAGTTTTGACGCTTGCCACGCTGGCGCCAGGCCGAAGATCAGCGCGGTGAGTAGCGAAACGATGAAGGTGAAGCCCAGCACCTGAGCATCCAAGCGAGTTTCATCGAGACGCGGAAGATTGAGCGCCGTGCTGGCCCTGATCAGGTCTGTGCCCCAGAGCGCGAGCAGCACTCCGGCTAATCCGCCGAGCGTCGAGAGCAGCAGGCTTTCAGTCAGCAGTTGCCGCATGATTCGCGCTCGGCTGGCGCCCAGCGCCGCGCGTATCGCCATCTCCCGTTGCCGCGTCGAAGCCCGCGCCAACAGCAGGTTCGCCACGTTCGCGCACGCGATCAAGAGCACCAATCCGACCGCGGCCAAGAGCACGAGCATCGCCCTGCGGATTTGCTCCGGCACGATCCAATCGTAAAACGTCCGCATCCGCACGCCCCATCCGGCATTCGATTTTGGATATTGCTGTTCAAGCTGGCGCGCGATGGTCTCCATCGCGGCTTGCGCTTGGGCAAGGCTGACGCCGGGCTTGAGTCGCCCGATCACTTGGAGATTGTGATTGGAGCGATCCGCGCGCCACGGATACACCGCTGGATCCAACACGAGCGGCACCCACAACTCAGTGCCTCGCGTCAGTTGGAAGCGCGGCGGCATGACGCCCACGACCGTGTAGCTCTGGCCGTTCAACTGGATCTGGCGACCAATCAAGTTCGGGTCTGCGCCGAAGCGCCGGTGCCATAAACCATCGCTCAAGATCGCGACGCGGTTGCCCCCGGCTCGTTCTTCCTCGGAAAGAAAATTCCGTCCGAGCGCAGGCAAGATCCCCAACGCCGGAAACAGAGTGGCGGTCACACCCAGCGCTGCCACTCTTTGCGGCTCACCATCGCCGGTGAGATTGAAGGTGGTGAATTCGTAAGCCGCCAGTTGCTCACAGACCGACTGCTGTTTCCGCCAATCCTCGAAATTGGGAGCCGCAGCCGGGAACTCAGGCCAGCCGCGCCCCGGATTGCTTTCCCAGAGGCGAATCAGCCGCTCCGGTTCCGGGTAAGGCAGTGGGCGCAATAATACGGCGTTGACGACGCTGAAGACGCCCGAGTTCGCCCCGATGCCGAGCGCCAGCGTCATGACGGCAATCCAGGTGAAACCGGGTTTCTTCACCAGGATGCGCGCGCCAAACAACAGGTCTTGAACGAGCGTTCCCATCGTTCACCTCCGGTGAAATGCCAAAAGAATCGGTTGACGCAGGTGTGCCACTTCGACGCCGCGCCAGGTCAAGCCCCGCCAGCTAATGCGGCTCAAGCTTTTTCAGTCTCTTGACCGCATTCTGATTCTGCGGATTGAGCTCCAGCGACTTCTTGTAATTGGCGACGGCCAGCGCTTGATCCCCATGTGCCATGTAAGCTTCACCCAGGCTGTCGTAGACGTTCGCCGATTGCGGATACAGCTCGACGTTCACCTTGAAGACGGCGAGCGCTGCGGCGATCTTATTTTGCTGCAGCAGAGAATACCCGAGGTTATTCAGGCGCTCCTCCGCCACCGCGTTGTTATTCGGCTTCTCTCGCTTGATCTGCTGATAGGCTTCCACGGCTTCGGCAAACTTTCCCGCCATCAACTGTTCATAAGGGATCATCTCGTCCTGAGCGATTCGCCTGGCTTCCGTCGTTCCCCCATTGAAACGGATCTTGATCGCATCCGCTTTGCCGCTCGCTGTCTTCGCAAAAGTGTACTGGACGTTGGCGTCCGTTCTCGTGAACTCGCTTTCCGAGAGGGCGAATAGCTCGACCTTGGGCGACAGAGTCGGCTCGGCGTAGAGCTTCCCGTTTGCTTTGGTGATGGTTAAGACCCGGTCCGGGTTGACCAGGAAACGACCCGTGTAATCATCCAGCTTGGTTGGATCAACCGACACCACTTCGAGGGGCTGCGGCAGAAAATCTTCCCACCGATATTCTTTGGCAATGCTCCTGATGATTTCATTGATGATCTCACCATTGTCAGAATTCACCATGACCGCGGCCCCATAGCCCTTGTCTTTGTTCACCAGAAGCTGTGCTCTGAACCCTTCGTCCGCGCCGCCGTGCCCGAAGTAAGTCGCCCGCCCATGCCTTTCAATGAAGAAGCCCATCCCGACCGAGTCGTCGATGAAGGGCGTCACCATCTTCGTTGCCATCTCTTTCGAAAGCACTTTGTTGGATTTGCCCGCGAGGGAGAGTTGGACTTCGATGGCGAAGCGGGCAAGGTCCGTCGGCGTGGTCCATAAACCCGCCGCGGCCATCTCCGGGTAGATGTGGATTTTCCCTTCCACCGGCTGGCCGTTGCCTCGATGCCCCGAGGCGGCCTTCTTCCTGGTCTCGGCAGGCAGCGGCTGATGGTAAGTGCTATTGGTCATGCCGAGCGGGCCTAAGACGGTTTCTTGCGCGATCTGCGGGTAAGGTTTCTTCTCAATGTCCATGACGGCGAGCTGCGCGATGGTGGTGCCGCCGCCTGAATACCTGAACTTCGTCCCCGGCTCCAGGTCAACTCGAACGGCGGGCGTGTTGGCGGGCTCAGCGCCGTCCAAAACCTGGGGCAGCGTCGGCGTCTTTTCGCCGACCGCGTAGCCGGGGAACCCATGCACGGTGAGGCCGCCCGTATGGCTCAACAGATTGGCGAGCGTAACTTTTCTTTTGGCGGTGAATTCGTTCTCGGGCAGCTTCCATGAAGTCAGCTTCTCGTTGATGTTTTGGTCGAGCGCGATCTTTCCCTGCTCGACCTTCTTGAGCGCCGTCATCGCCGCCACCGACTTGCTGATCGAACCGGCTTGGAACAGGGTGTCGGTGGTGACCGGCTCGTTTGTCTTGCTGTCTTTCACGCCGTAGCCCCGCGCCCATTCGATCTTATAATCGTTGATGACGGCGATGCTAACGCCGGGGACTTGGTAATGTTTCATCCGCTCTTGAATCATCCATCCAGGGTCTCCTTTCACCAGGACGGAGGAGAGCAACCCTTTTTCTATACGCTCTATTCGAGGCTGGACAGGAGATTGTCCGGGCGCCACTTGCGAGCAAACGAGAACCAGCAGCATGATTCTGGCAAAGATTGAACGCATGATCTCCTCCACTACTTCAGACACTTTGGGGTCAAGCAGCATGAGATGAAAGGGCCAAAACCCGGTTCAAGGTGAGTGTCCAAGCACACGCGAATCGGTTAATTGCCCGTCGGCAAAGAGCGAATCTTCATTCATAGCGAAGCGCCACCAGCGGATCCACCTGCGTCGCCCGCCGCGCTGGCAGGTAACAAGCCAGCAGCGCCACGCCTAGCAGCAGAACCGCCACTCCGCCAAATGTCAGCGGGTCGGTCGGCTTCACTTCATATAGCAGACTTTCGAGATAGCGCGTCAACACCAGCGCTCCGCCTAGACCCAGCCCCACCCCAACGAGCGCCAGCGCCATGCCTTGACCGACAACCAACCGAAAGATCGCGCTCGGTCTCGCCCCCAGCGCCAGACGGATGCCGATTTCGTGCCTTCGCAGGCGCACCGTGTTGGCCAGAATGCCGTAGATGCCCACGGCCGCCAGCAGCAGCGCCACGACAGCGAACAGTCCTAACAAGATCAAATTGAAGCGCGGCTGAGCGACTGTCTGATCCAGCAACTGCTCGACGGTGCGGGCGGAGAAAACAGGGACGGCGCTGTCTAGCGCTCGCGCTTCTCTGCGCACGGCGTCAACCAAGGCCAGCGGATCAGCAGCAGTGCGCACGGTGAGCGCCAGGCTTCTGGCCGTCCACCCGGCCACCGGCGGGCCTTGCGCCACTGAGAAGTAAGCCTCCGGCTGAGTCTCTTCGTTCAACTGCCGCAGCGAGACGTCACGCACGACGCCCACAATCTCTGCCCACGGCCCTTTCTGCGACGCGTTCCAGAAAAGCTGGATCTGCTTGCCCAACGCATCCTCTAGCGGCCAGAAGCGGCGTGCCAGCGTCTCGTTGATCACGACGACCAACGAGGCGTTGGCGTGGTCGGAATCTTGCAACCCGCGACCGCGTCGCAGCGCAATGCCCATCGTTTTGAAATAGCCCGGCGTCACTTGCCAGTAATAGACATGCCCAAAGGCGCTACGGCTAGGCGGCACATTCAGGTCCACTTGTCCGGGAGCGGGGCGGCCCGCGATCTGAAAAACTGTATCGCCGCTGCCATTGCCCAGCGGCAGCCCACTCGCTGCCCCGACTGAGACAACACCTGGCAGCGCTCGCACCCGCTCCGTGAGTTGATCGTAGAAGGCTGTCACCCGCGCAATGTCCTGATAGCGCGACGAAGGCAGATTGACTGAGACCGCCAGCAGGTTCTTCACGTTGAAGCCCGGATCAATCCGCAGCAGCCGATCAAAGCTCCGCAACAACAATCCCGCCGCAATCACCAGCACGACGGCGAGCGACACTTCAGCGACGACCAGCAGGCGGTTAATCCGATTGCTCCGAGCACTGCCCGCCAACCCGCGCCCTTCTTCGCGCAGCGATTGATTGAGGTCAAGCCGCGACACCTGTGCCGCCGGCACTAAACCAAACAGCATCGCCGCCACCAAACAAACGCCCAACGTGAAGAGCAGCACGGTGAGGTTGAGTGAGACTTGATTCAGTCGCGGGAGGTTGACCAAGTTGGTTTTCACCACCAAGTCGAGACCCCACATCGCCATCCCCACACCGAATGCGCCGCCCAGCAGCGCGATGAGCACGCTCTCGGTCAGCAACTGTCGGACAAGGCGCCCACGCCCCGCGCCCAGCGCTGCCCGCACCGCCATCTCTTTTTGCCGGCTGGCGGCGCGCGCCAGCAACAAACTGGAAACGTTGGCGCACGCAATCAACAGCACCACGGCCACGGCACCAATCAAGATCCAGAGCGCCCGGCGCACGTTGCCGACGATGTCGTCGTGCAAGCGCCGGACGTCGATGCTGTAGCCGGAATCGGTGAGCGCGCCTTCGGGATGCTCCTGCCGCAGGCGTGCAAACACGGTGCTGACTTCCGCGAGCGCACGCTCGGCACTGACGCTCGGTTTTAAGCGCGCGACCGGGTTGAGGAAGTAGCTGCCCCAATTCAAATTGGCCGGATCAATCCGCACGGGCAGCCAAAGTTGCACTGCCTCCGGGTTGGAAAAGCCTTCCGGCAATTGAAAGCCCGCAGGCATCACTCCGATGACAGTCATCGGGGTATCGCTCACCCGGATGGTCTGGCCCAGGATGTTAGTGTTCCCCGCAAATCGGCGCTGCCATAGTTCGTAGCTCAAGACTGCCACCTGCTGGCCGTTGGCTACTTCATCTTCCTGGCGAAAGGTCCGACCGATGGCAGGTTGGATGCCAAACGCCTCAAAAGCACCGACTGTCACCAGGGCGATGGCCAGGCGCTGAGTTTCGCCCTGATCGGTCAGATTCGCACGCCCGAAAGTGTAGCCGCCAATCTGCTGGAATGAATCGTTCCCGGCGCGCAGCCGCACGAACTGCGCCTGCGAGAGGCCGAGTTGAGCGAACCCGGACGAAGGAACTGCTTGCCAGACCCTGACGATGCGATCCGGGTCGGGGTAAGGCAGCGGTTTGAGCAACACGCCGTAGAGCACGCTGAAGATCGCTGTGTTCGCGCCAATGCCGAGTGCCAGTGTGATCACGGCAATCAACGTGAAGCCGGGGTTCTTGAGCAATACTCGCCTGCCATAACGCAGGTCTTGCCATAAGGTCTGCATCATTCCTCCTCGTTAAGTTTGAATTATTCGTAGCGCAGCGCGACCATCGGATCGACTTTCGTCGCCCGCCGCGCCGGCACCCAGCAGGCCAGCAACGCGACGAGCGCCAGCAGCAGCGCGATCAGAGTAAACGTCAGCGGATCGTTTGGGCTTAATCCAAACAGCAGGTTCGCCATCAATCGCGTGAGCGCCCCAGCCACCACCACACCAATCACGATGCCCGCCGCCGTCAACACCAGGCCTTGCCCAACGAGCAGCTTCAGCACATCTGAAGCTTGTGCACCCAGCGCCAGGCGAATGCCAATCTCCTGCGTGCGCTGCGAAACCGTGTAGGAGATCACGCCATAGATGCCGGTCAAGGTCAGCATCAATCCGATTGCCCCGAACAACGCAAAAAGAAAAGTGTAGAACCGCGTCTGGGCGACGGTGTTGGAGATCGCTTGCGTCAGCAGTTGGACGCCAGTGACCGGCGCGGTTCTATCGCCCGACCGAATTTCCTCGGTGAAGCTCTTGGTTAAAGACGTGGGGTCGTGTGTAGTGCGCACGAAGAAATTACCCCAGCTCCAACTGTTCTGCTGAAAAGGCAAGTAGAGTTCGGGCGTCGCCGCCTTGGTCAAACTGGAGTGATGCACATCACCGATGATGCCGACGATCTCATATTGTTCCGGGTCGCCCTCATTCTGATTCGCACCGATATGCGAGATGCGTTGGCCAATCGGATCTGCATTTGGGAAATAGCGGCGGGCGAGTGTCTCGTTGATGATGGCCACGCCGACACCGCCGCGCTGGTCTTGCTCGGTGAAGAAGCGGCCTTGGCGCAAAGGAATCTTGAGCGCCCGGAAGTACTGCGCGGTCACGCTGCGGTTGTTGGCAAATGGCTCCTGTCCCGGCTCAGGCTTGGGACGGCCTTCGATCCTGAAATCACTGCCGACATTGCCACCGCTGAAAGGCATCGGCGCCACAAACGCGGCGCTCTCGACGCCGGGCAAAGCTTTGAATCTGGCGAGCGTTTGATTGACGTAGCGGACTCGTTCTTCAGGCTCCTCATAGACCGCTCTGGTCAAACTGATCCGCCCCGTCAAGACATTCTTGGGATCAAAACCCGGATTCACATTCGCGAGCATCGCAAAGCTGCGAATCATCAAGCCCGCGCCGACGAGCAGCACCAGGCCCAGAGCGACTTCCGTTACCACCAGCGAGTCACGCCACAGACGGAGCGACCGGCCACTCGTCGCGCTTTTCGCTCCCGCTTTCAACACTTCGTTCAGATCCGGGCGCGATGCTTTGAAAACAGGCAGCAGGCTAAAGAGCAGCGCAGTCAACACCGACACCGCGAGAGTAAACGCGAGGACTCTGGCGTTGATCTGCACTTCATCCAGCCGAGGCAGTTGATCTGCGCCGTAATGCTTGATTGCGCCGAGCCCCCATAGCGACACGAGCAACCCCGCGCCGCCGGAGAGCAAGGCGAGTAAAAGACTCTCCACCAACAAGTGACGAGCGATCTGCCACGTGCCAGCGCCCAGTGCGGCACGCAGGGCCAGTTCTTTCTCCCTGGCGCTCGCCCGCACGAGCAGTAAATTCGTCACGTTCGTGCAAGCGATCAGCAAAATGAATCCCACGGCTCCCAGCAATACCCACAACGCGCGGCGCACCTCACGGCCCACAATCTGTTCATCCACTCTTACCAGATAAGCAGTGATGTTCCGGCTGTATTGCGGATATTGCTGCGCCAAACCATCGGTGATGTTCGTCAACTCGGCTTGCGCTTGCGTAAAGCTCACGCCCGGCTTCAAACGGCCAACCGTCAAAAGAACCTGCGCGCCACGTTGGTCCAGGTTTCCGCCCTCCCCCGCGATGGTAGTCAAGAGTTCCGTCTGTTGTGCGACCAGGGGAAACTCAAAAGTAGGCGGCAGAATGCCGATCACAGTAAACGGCCGGCCATTCAAAGAAAGCTGCTGACCCAGCGCTGCTTCGTTGCCGCCAAATCTGTTTTGCCAAAACTGATGGCTGAGAATGACCACTGGCTGGGCGCCGCGCCGCTCTTCTTCCGGCTGAAAATCACGGCCTCGGAGCAACCTGACTTTGAGGAGCGAGAGGAAGTTTGAGGTGACGCGCAGGCCCTGAATACGCTCGGCCTGGCCTTCATTGAGGAGAACGAAGCCGTTGGGCTTATAACCTGCGATCACTTCAAAACTCTGATTCCGTGCCCGCCAGTCTTGCAATTCAAGATAAGAGACCAAGCCCTCGACACGCTTGTCTTTGGCCGTTCGCCAGATGGCGGCGACGCGCTCAGGTTCAGCCATGAGCGGAGGACTCAAGATCAGCGCATTGATGACGCTGAAAATCGCCGTGTTCGCGCCAATGCCGAGGGCCAGCGTCAGCACGGCGACCGACGTAAAACCGGGATGCCGGCGGAGCATTCGTAAACCGTAGCGTAAATCCTGAACGAGCGTGTTCATCATTTCCCCCTTATTCGTATCTGAGCGCCGCCATCGGATCTACTTTCGCTGCCCGCCGCGCTGACAGATAGCAAGCCAGCAGCGCCGCATTGACGACGGCGAAGATCGCGGCGTTGGCGCCAATGCCGAGCATCAATGCGATTAAGGCAAGAACGGTAAAGCCGCGCCATAACTTCACGCTGTCGCGCAGGTCTGGCCAAAGAGTCTGCATAATCCCTCCAACTTGAGTTCAAATTATTCATATCTCAGAGCGACCATCGGGTCTACCTTCGCCGCTCGGCGCGCGGGGAGGTAGCAAGCCAGTAGTGCCACGCTGGCGAGCAACAGTGCGATGCCAGCGAACGTCACCGGATCGGTCGTGCCCACGCCAAAGAGCAAACTCACCATGACGCGCGTCACCACGAAAGCAGCAACCAGACCGAGGCCGACCCCGACGCCTGCTAACGTCATCCCTTGCCCGACGACGAGCCTCAGCACATCGCCCGTTTGCGCGCCGAGCGCCACACGAATGCCGATCTCGCGCGTGCGCTGCGCCACCGTGTAAGACATCACACCGTAGATGCCAACTGCTGCGAGCAGCATGGCCACGACAGCAAACAGTCCGAGCGCGATCATGGCGAAGCGCCGCCGCGCCAATGATTCAGAGAGCCACTGCTCCATCGTCTTGACATCATAGATCGGCACATTCGGCTCCATCGCCCGCGCTTCCCGCGTCACGGCTGCGATCAGACTGGCCGGATCGGCTTGCGTCCGCACTGCCAGGTACATTCCACCGGCAGGAGTTTGCTGATGCGGGCTGTAGATGGCGACGCGGGAATCGGTGTCCAGCGCGTACTGCTTGACGTTACCCACCACGCCGACAATCGTCAGCCAGGGATTAGTCGAACCAGCGCCGCCTCGCTTCAACCGCTTGCCGATGGGATCGGCGTTGGGCCAGTAGGTGCGCGCCATATTCTCGTCAATCACGATGACCTGGGTCGCTTCTTTCGTGTCTTGTTCGGTAAAGAAGCGCCCGCGAATGAGCGGTATCTTCATCGTCTCAAAATAGCCGACGCTCGCGGTGCGCTGGTCGGCCTGGATGGCGCGCTGTCCCGCCGCCGGATCGTAGCCTTCAATCGTGATGCCGCCCCAACTGATTCCTCCCGCGAGGGGAAGAATATCAACGCTGCCGGCTGATTCAACGCCGGGCAATCGCCGCACGCGTTCCAATAGTTGCTGATAAAAACTTGCGCGGCGCGCATCTTCCCGATAAGCAGGCCCAAACACGGCCAGGCGCAGCGAGAGCACCTGCTGCGGCGCAAATCCCGGCTCGACCTGTTGCACGCGGGCGAAGCTGCGGATGAGCAAGCCCGCGCCGACAGCCAAAACCAGCGACACAGCAATCTCCGCGATGACGAGCAGATTCCGCAACCGATGTTGACCGCTCACCAGACTGCGCCCGCCTTCTTTGAGCGTCGCGGTCAAGTCCACTTGCGAATTACGTAGCGCCGGAGCCAGGCCGAACAGCACGCCGGTGAGCAACACGACCGCCGAAGTGAAAGCCAGCACGCGGCCATCAATGCCGATGTTTTGCAAGCGCGGGATATTGCCCGGATTGAGCCAGCGCAAGCCGTCAAGCCCCCACACGGCCAGGAGCAATCCGAGCGCACCGCCCAACAGCGCCAGCAGCACGCTTTCAGTCAGAAGCTGACGCACCACCCGCCAACGGCCTGCGCCCATCGCGGTGCGAATCGCGATCTCTTTTTCACGCGCTGCCGCGCGCGCCAGCAAAAGGTTGGCGACATTCGCGCAGGCGATCAAGAGCACGCAGCCGACTGCGCCGAGCAGCACATACAGCGCCAGCCGCACATCGCCCACCACTTGTTCAAGGAGTGGCCTGATGCTGTAGCTGAAGCGGCGGCTGGCCGGATAGCGATCCGGGAATTCTTGCCCAAGGCGGTGGGCGGCTTGATTCAATTCGTTCTGCGCCTGCGCGATGGTCACGCCCGGTTTGAGCCGCGCCAGCACGTTGTAATTTTCATCGCCGTGATTGTTCATCCGTTCCGCGCTCAGCGGAAGCGGCAAGAGCAGTTCCGCTTGCGCCACCGCGCCCACAGTTGGCATCACTTCATAACCGAGCGAGAAGTTGTCTGGCATCACGCCCACAATCGTGTAACTCGTGCCGTTGAGCGTGAGCTGTCGGCCCAAGACCTTTGGATCGCCGCCGAATCGCCGCTGCCAGAGGTCATGACTGAGGATCACTGTCGGCGGTTTGCCCGGCGCATCTTCTTCGGGCAAAAAGACGCGCCCCGACGCAGCCTGCACGCCGAGGAGCGAAAACACCGCCGAAGAAGCCACTACCGCGCCGAGGCGCTCCGGGGTCTCCTGCCCCGTGAGAATGACGCTGCGCCCCTGCGCCAAGGCGAGCGCTTCAAACACGCTGTTGTTCGCTTTGACGGCCAAGAACTGCCCCGGCGACGGCCAATCTTGCACGACGTTGGCGCCCGGCGAATGAGTCCAGATGATCGCTAACCGCTCGGAGTCGCGGTAAGGCAGCGGGCGCAGCAAGAGGCCGTTGACGATGCTGAAAATGGCGGTGTTGGCACCGATGCCTAAAGCCAGCGTGATGATGGCTACGAGCGTGAAGCCTGGCTGCTTCGCCAGCATCCGCCCGCCGTAGCGTAAATCCTGCTCAAGATGCCCGATCATAATTTTCATCCTTTGCTTGCCGGTTGCTGTTACTTGCCACTCAGATCAAGCGCCATCAAGTTGTGCCGATCCCTGATATAAAGCTTCGTGCCGGACAGTGTAGGCGGCGTCCAGGAGAGATGCTCGAGAAGAGAGACCTTCGCCAGCACGCGGAAAGCCGCTGGCTTCGGATCAATCAGCGCCAGCATGCCATCTTCATCGAGCAGAATCAGCTTGTCGTCACCCGCCACCAGTTGCGCTTTCGCAAAGCCTCGCTCCTGCCACGCGACTTGGCCCGTGCGCAGGTTGACACACGTCATGAATGCCGGGCCGTCGTGACCGCTGGAAAAATACATGTAATCGCCTTGCCGAATCACGGCTCCGAAATGCGATTTCAATTTTTGGTTGGACCAGAGTTCTTTGACCGTCGTCTTGCCGCCCGCTTGATGCAATTCGAGTACGCGGCTGCCGCCTTCGTAAGCTGACGAGATGAAGAGCAGATTGCCCGGCGCCCAGACCGGCGTGCTGATCGCCAGCCCGTGCTGTGTGTTGTGCGGATGCCGCCAAAGCAATTGGCCATTGTCCGGGTTAATGGCGATGACTTCGGAAGCGATGAGCGCGATGACTTGCGGCTGTCCGTCAACTTCGATCAAGAGCGGCGATGAATGCGCGTTCTGAAAACTCAGGCCCTTCCAAACGACTGCGCCATCGCTTTGCCGAAAGGCGAGCGCCGCGCTGCTGCGACCACCAGCTAACAAGATTAGCATGTCTTTGTATGGCAGCGCGTGGCAGGAATAGCCGAAAGGGAGGCGCGTGCCGCCGAACTCCGTGTAAACATCATGCGACCAAACTGGACGCCCAGTCTGTTTGTCGAGCGAGTGAATTTTGCCAATGCCACTCGCCGTCACGATCCGATCTCCGACGACCTGCGGCATGGCATACGGTCCTGGCCCCACTGCTTCGTCATAACTGTTCTTGAACGGAGCTTCGTAAGCGTACTCCCAAATGGTTGTCCCCGTGCGCGAGTCGAGCGCGATGATCACATCCTGCGACCCGCGCCGATATGCGGTGTAGAGCGTGGTGCCTTCGACGGCCACTGCTGAGTAGCCATCGCCGAGCGCGCGGCTCCAGAGCTTGCGTGGCCCGGTGGCGGGCCACGTGGCAGCCAGGCCGGTCGAAGGCGCGATGAAATCGTGGTGTGGCCCGCCCCACAAAAGCCAGTCGCCCGACGAGCCGCCGCTAACACCAGCGCGCTGCCCTGAGCTTACTGGACGACGTGCGGTCTGAGAGAAGGTCCTGCCTGGCAGCACCCACACAGCGATGGCGCAACCAAGCATCGCTAACAGCACCAACCTGACAATTACAGGCTGGAGATCGAGACGCGAAAAGTTTCGGCTACCAAGCATCAGCTATTCCTCCCTTGTCAGTGGTCACGAACACTAGTCACCGACCATTTCATTCATACCGCAGCGCAACCATCGGATCCACTTTCGTCGCGCGTCGCGCCGGGACATAACAGGCCACCAGCGCCACTCCTGCCAGCAGCAACGCGATCGCGATAAAGGTCGCCGGATCGGTCGCGCTCACGCCAAACAGCAAGGTCGACAGAAAGCGCGTCAACGCCAGCGCGCCTCCGACGCCTGCTCCGATGCCGATCAGCACGAGCCGCACGCCTTCGCCCATGACCAGTTTGAGAACATCACCGGCCGTGGCGCCGAGCGCTATCCGCACCCCGATTTCATACGTCCGCTGGCTAACCAGATAGCTGGTCATGCCAAACACGTCGAGCACGGCGATGGAGAGCGCCGCGAGACTCAATGTGCTGAGCACGCTGGCCGTGAAGCGTTCCTGCCACAATGATCCGCTCAGTCGTTCTTCCAGCGTCAGCACATTGGTCAGCGGCAGTTCTTGATCCACTTGCTTGATTCGCTGCCTGACTGAAGCGATCATCGCTCGCGGATCAGAGGCGGTGTGCGCGACGAGATAGAGATTGCGCCACACATCTTCCCCGGCGGTCTGCTGCGACATCGGGACCCAGGCGGCGGGACCTGCCCTATCAGTGAGGCTTCTCACCAGCGTGTCGCCGACCACGCCGACGATGGTCCGCGGAGCCGTGCCGGGCAAAGATTCCGAGTGGCCGATCCACACTTGCTGGCCCAGCGGGTCTTCGCCCGCGAAGTAAACGCGCGCCAGCGATTCGTTGACAAGGTGTGCGGCGCGAGATTGAGACTGATTTTTTTGCCGAGCAGATGCGGATCGCCGCCGAAAGCGCGCTGCCATAAGCCGTAGCTGATGACCACCGGGCGCTCCGTGCTGTTGGCATCATCAGGAATCAGTAAGCGTCCAGCGACGGGCGTCACACCCAGGGCGGAAAAGATGTTCGGCGTAATCACCGCCGCCGCCACGCGTTCCGATTCGCCCGCGGAGACGTTGTAACCCCACGGCAGCCAGAGCGCCAGGTCTGAAAATGATTTGTTCTGCTCTCGCCAGTCGCGGAAATTAGGGATCGACACGCTCAACTGAGTGAGGCCCTCGGCGCGCGGCTGCTCCCAGAGATAGCCCCAGCGATCGGTCTCGATGTAGGGATAAGGGCGTAGCAGCGCGGCACTGACAAGGCTGAAGACGGCTGTATTCGCGCCGATGCCGAGCGCGAGCGTCATGACGGCCGTAGCGGTGAATCCGGGATTCTTGATGAGCAGGCGAAGGCAGAACTTGAGGTCTTGAATCAATGTGTCCATGTCTTTCCTCACAGTCGCTAAGTGGGCTTGCGCCTCGGCCATTCCCGATGAGGTGAACAATGAGGGCGGCGCATTACGCCCCGGCCACAGGATGACGAAGTCCGCAGTTGATGCTCAACCCAACCATACACTAGGCCCGACATCGAGTAGGCTAAAGGGAACAAAAAGTTGATTGGAGAGGATAAGCCAATGGCGTGCCATTCGGTATCCAAAATCGTGGATTTTAGAGGACGGAGACCAAGCTTCTGAGCCTAGCCTTTCGTGCCGCCTAACCATCTATAATCATCATCCTTGGGCGATGACACAGCGGCGGTGAAAGCTATGAGGAGGCGGGGGAGGTGATTCGTAATTCACAAAATTGGACCCTCAATGTCCGAATTTGGGATCAAGTTTCCCACAATCGGAACCCGCTTTGAGGAAGGATACCTTCACCCTTCTGCTTTACACGGTCTTTGTCCCGGCCATGAATGCATTCCCGTGTTTGGAAATATAATTTCAGAAGTTTGAACGCTTGCCATTGGCCTGCTCGAAGCGTCTCACCGCCCTTGCACGAAGGCACGAAGTTCCAGCGGTCACTGATCTCCGGGTGCGGCAAATCGAGACGGTAGACGTTCCGGTAGCGATAGGCCGTCTGCTCATACAACTCGCCCTTTGGATCGAGTACGATCGCCGAGCCTGATGCCGACCAATCGCGCAGCATATGCATGAAGAAAGTGGCGACTTTCCCGCGCCCGGCGGGCCGAAGATCGCCGTGTGACACAAGACCTGTTCAGCGGGTAAGACGAGTTCGTGCTTAGGCCTTAAGTTTCCGAGGCGCAGCTCACCATCTTCCAATCTCGCTTGGCCTGTCGCCCTTTCCTTCGCCCGCGCAAGATGCAAATCTCTCAAGTACGAAATTTCGCCCCACTGCGCCGTCCCGTAAGTCGCGCGCTGGTGGCGGCGCCGGAAAGGGATAATTAACTGCAGCGCCTCAACCGCTGAAAGCAGATGGACGATGATCATGACCAGAATGAAGATCAGACGGGCGCGGCCTGAGACTTCCAGCCAGTCGGCGCATTTCCAGAGGAGCGCGGCTGAACTGAGTCCCGTGATGACGACCGCCGCCATCTGTCCGGCAATTCCCAGACAGTAGACTGCCGCGTGATAAGCCGGTAGATGCGGGGCAAAGGGGAAAGGGTGTAGTGGTCCCCCAATTTGGGGTTCATTACAGAGATCAAGCGAATGTGCTACTGCCGCGCGGTAAGGTGACCAGCGAATTTGCTGTCGGCTATCTTTGTCAGACCTGGAAGCGGGTTCCGATTGTGGGACGGCTCAATCCCAAATTCGGACATGGCGAAATCCAATTTGGTGTAACTTGCGTCTCTCCTGCTGCCGGCGGGGTGTCTTTCGCCACGATGTGATCTGTCTAAGTCCCATCTTTGGTTGGCGATTGGTAGCCTGAAAGACCGACGTCTAGGGCTGATGAGTGTCCTTGCGATTCACAGTTTTGGATGCCGGGAGGCACGTGATTTGATTATTTCTTGCCGATCAGCTTATTAGGCAACAAATGGGTGACCAATGAACTCTTTGCTGCAAGACCTGCGCTGCGGCGCGCGAATGCTGCTCAAGAAACCCGGCTTCACTCTCGGACTGTCATTGATGACAGGATTGCTCTTTGGGCTAGCGCCCGCCGTGACGGCCTCTCGCCGTGATCTGAGGCGCGCCCTCAAGGGAGATGGGCGAGGAAGCGCCGGCGCGGGCCGCTCCGGCTGGCGCCGCTTGCTGGTGGTCGGCGAAGTGGCATTGGCGTTCACGCTGCTCGTCGGCGCAGGCTTGCTCATCAGGAGTTTTTACGCTCTGCTTTCCGTAAAGCCCGGATTCGAGACTGAACACGCGCTCACCTTCCAGGTGTCGGTCCCGGCTGACCGCTACGCCGAAAAGAATCAGACAGTGGATTTCTATCAACGGTTGGCTGAAAAGATTGAATCATCGCCCGAAGTCCGCTCGGTGGGTATCGTCTCGAGCCTGCCTTTGAGTGGTCAAAACACAGGCTCCGGGCTGACGATCCAGGGCCGGCCGCTTCACGCAGGCGAGCAACCGCCAGCTATCGGCTGGCAGTTCGTCTCGCCGGGATACTTTCGCACCATGGGGATTCCGATGGTGCGGGGACGCGATTTCGATCAGCGCGACCTCCGGCACCCCAATCACGTCACGATCATTGACGAAACCCTGGCGCGCCGTTTTTTCGCGGGAGAAGACCCGATCGGGAAGCGCGTTTATTACGGGCTGCCGGGGCCGCAGGAACACTGGCATGAAATCATCGGTGTGGTCGGCGAGGTTCGCCACCTGGCTCTTGATGCAACGCCGATCCCGCGCGGGTACGACCTGCTGGGGCAGTCTTGGGAACGCAGCATGAATTTTGTGGTGCGAACGGTGGGCGATCCTGTCAAAGTAATTGGAGCCGTGCGAAACCGGGCGCAGGAGTTGGACAAAGAAGTTCCCCTCTGTACCGTCGAAACGCTGCAAGAAATTCTGTCGCGCTCAGCCGCCCCGCGTCATTTCGTGATGATGCTAGTCGCCGCATTCGCCGCCATCGCGCTGATCCTGGCCGCCATCGGCATTTATGGCCTGGTGTCCTACACCGTCAGGCAGCGCACGCACGAGATCGGCATTCGGATGGCGCTGGGCGCACAGCCGCGGGCCGTGCTCAAGCTGGTGGTCAGGCAGGGAATGATTTTGATTTCGCTTGGCGTCGCCATTGGGTTGGGAACGTCGTGGGCATTGACGCGCTTGATGTCGAACTTGCTTTACGGCGTTGGCGCGACCGATCCGGCGACGTTTGCCGCCATCGCCGCCTTGCTCACCGGAGTGGCGTTGCTGGCTTGTTATCTGCCCGCACGGCGGGCGACGAAGGTCGATCCGATGGTGGCGCTGCGCTGCGAGTGACAAAAACTGAAAGATGAATTTGGAGGAGGCGATGAACAGCAGAAAACGTTTGGTGATAGCGGTAGCGGTGTTAGCGATCTGGAGCGTCGTCTTTAACGCCGCGCAAAAGCCAGCGACGCATCCTTACGCCGTAGACAAGCCCATGCCCGAACCGACGTTGTTCGCTGAAGGCATAGTTTCAACGGCGGAAGACGATCTGAACGCAACCTTCACGCCGGATGGGCAGACGGTCTACTTCACGCGCAACTTTCCGGGCAACAAGCTGGGCGTGATCCTCTTCTCGCAATTTAGGGGCGGCCAGTGGCAACCACCCGAAATCGCCAGCTTTTCCGGCCAGTTTACCGACTACGATCCGTTCATCACGCGCGACGGCACGAAGCTCTACTATTGCTCCAATCGCGGCGCGGACGGCAAACAGAAAAACGACTTCGACCTCTGGTTCGTCGAAAAGACTGCTCACGGTTGGAGCGCGCCCCGCAGCCTCGGCGAGCCTGTGAACGCGAAGAGCAATGAATATTACCCGTCGGTCGCCGCTGACGGCACACTCTACTTCAGCTCGAACCGGCAGGGCGGCAAAGGCGGCTACGATGTCTATCGTTCAAGATTGATTGACGGCAAGTATGGCGAGCCGGAGAACCTCGGCGAAAGCATCAATACGCCAACCAATGAAATAGACAACTACATTTCGCCTGATCAACGCTTCCTCGTCTTCGCTGCTTACAATCGGCCCGACGACCTCGGCGGCGGGAGCGGCGACCTCTACCTCAGCTTCAATCAGAACGGCGCCTGGACGAAGGCGAAGAATCTTGGCCCGCAGATCAATTCGTCGGCGCGTGAATTCTGCCCGATTGGTTCACCCGACGGCAAATATTTCTTCTTCAGCAGCTTCAGAGGCGGGCTCGACAAACCGCTCGACAAGCCGCTTAAGAGCTATCGCGAAGTGACGGCGTTGATGCAAAGTGTGCTCAACGGTCGGAGCAATGTTTATCAAGTGGATCTGAGTGCGCTCGGTGTGCAGTGAGAGAAAAACGCAGAGCAAGGTGGAACAGCGAATCATCTGGCGACGGTGTTTCATCATTATCGGTGTACGGTGGGAGAGGGTATGCGGCAGTTGCGCCTGGAATGGGCTGCCAGCTAGACCTGAGCGGAGGCTGCGGTGGCGGAGGTGTTGCGCCATCAAATCAGGAACCGGAGGATCATGAACAAACTGATGAGTCACCTGCGCTCCGGCGCACGGATGCTGTTGATGAAACTCGGCTGCGCTTTGCTTGCCGTGCTGACGCTCGCCCTCGGCCTTGGCGCGAATACAGCGCGTGCCGTCAATGCGCCGGCCACACAGGGCAAAGAGGCCAGCAACGCGTCTGGCGGCTTCGATCTTCAAAAGGTGGCCGACGGCGTTTATGCCGCGATCCGCAAGGAGCCTCCCGGGCTGATGTTCAATGCCAACAGCGTGTTCATTATCAATGACGATGAGGTCATGGTCGTCGATACCAACATCACGCCTTCTTCGGCGAAAGAAACCTTGGCCGCACTGCGGAAGCTGACGACCAGGCCGGTGAAGTATGTCATCAACACGCACTGGCACCCGGATCATCTCTCGGGCAATCAGGTCTATCGCGACGCCTTTCCCGGAGTCGAATTCATCGCCCAGGCGACGACGCTCGAAGACCTGCCCGCCGTGGGCGAGTCGAACCGCAAAGGTTTGCTGACTCATGGCCCCGCCTTCGCGGCGCGGCTCCGCAGCCTGGTGGAGAAGAACCAGAGCCTCGGCGGTGGGGACCTGACCGAGGAAGAGCGCATCGGTTACCTCAGCGACGCCAGGCAACTGGAGGAGTTGGTCAAAGAAGCTCCCGAGATCCAGATCCTCCTGCCGACGATCACCATCGAAGATCGCCTGACACTGCATCGCGGCCATCGCACCATCGAGATTCACTATCTCGGGCGCGCTCACACTCGCGCGGATCTCGTGGTTCACCTACCCAAAGAGGGGATCGTGGTTGCTGGGGATCTCGTGGTCTGGCCCGTGCCGTTAGTCGGATCAACTTCTTACCCAAGAGACTATGCCGCGACGCTTGAAAAGTTGCTCGCGCTGCGGGCGAGCATCAGCATTCCCGGCCACGGACCGGTGCTGCGCGACGACACATATGTCAAGCTCATGGTTCGCCTGCTGACCTCAATCAAGCAGCAGACGGAAGCGGCGATGGCGCGCGGCGAAACGTTGGGACAAGTGCGGAAGAGTGTCAACCTCGATGAGTTTCGGAAAGCCTTCGCCGGCGACTCGAAATTCAAGCGAATTATTTTCGACAGCTATGTCACCGACCCGGCGGTCACGGCGGCCTTTCGCCAAGCGTCAGCGAAATGATGATCGCTGATTCAGGCATCCCGGTGACGACTGTCAGTGGCGTTGACGCGGCTGCTGTCGAGCTTGTTGTTTGGCGTGAGCGCGACCGATCCCGCGACGTTTGTCGTGATTGCGCTGTTGCTCACTGGTGTGGCGCTGGTGGCGTGTTATCTCCCGGCGCGCCGGGCGGCGAAAGTGGATCCGATGGTCGCGCTCCGGTGCGATTGAGGAGAAGCAATGAAGCAAAAACTTATCGGCATTTTGGCAGGTATGGGCCCGCGTTCGACCGCCCCTTTCGTGGATCTGGTGGTGACCTAATGTCAGGTTCAATATGGAGCCAAGCTGGTGGAAGAGTTCCCGCACCTCATGATCTATTCGCTCCCTGCCCCGATCCGGCTTGATCGACCTCTCGATCACGAGGCCGTCAAGCAAACGATCTGCGATGGGCTGAGAAAACTTGAGTCTACCGGGGCGGACTTCATCGCGCTGCCATGTAACACGGCGCATATCTACTTCGATGAACTGGCGCAATGCATCCATGCGCCGCTCCTCAACATGATTGACGAAACGATCAAGGCCATACCTGCGGGGACCAAAAAGGTCGCGCTGTTTGCTACCCACATGACAGTCGAGGCCGGCTTGTACCAGCGAGGCATTGAGCAAGCCGGTCTGGAGTTAATCCTCAAAGAGAGCTGGCAAGAGAAAGTCACCGAGTTGATTACGACGATTATTTCCTCAGCCGCTAACCTGTCGCCTCAGAAACAATGGGATCAGCTGGTGGCAGAAGTAAAAGTCGCCGGGGTGGATGCCATCCTGTTAGGTTGCACCGATCTGAATGTGGTCAGCCAGCGAATACCTGAGGGCATTCTCTTGCTTGATGCCACTCAGTGTTTGGCGCAGGCCGTTGTGCAGAGGTACAGAGAAAGCTTGACTCATTAACAGAAGATCGCAACTCCGGCGCCGGAGTTGCGATTCATAACGAATGATCGCGCTTCGATCCCAATGATGGACAAGGAGGATTTATGCCAACCCTGATTCAGGACCTGCGCTACGGTGTGAGAATGCTGCTCAGGAAGCCAGGCTTTACTTTAGTCGCCGTCTTCACACTCGCCTTGGGTATTGGCGCCAACACCGCCATCTTCAGCGTCGTCAATGCGGTGCTGCTGCGGTCGCTCCCCTTTGCCGAGCCTGACCGCCTGGTTTTCGTAGCGGAGTTGCTGGGCGGCAGGCCGATGCCCACTTCTTATCCGAACTTTCTGGCGGGTGGAGCGCTGGTGGTGACTTTCACTGGGGTTTTGGTAGCTCACCGATCATCTACCAGCATCTGGCGATTGTGCAGTGCGATGCGCAGAATCAGGCATTCATCGCGGCTTTCAAGCTCGCTGATGGTCAGCGCGTCTGGCAGACCACGCGCGAAGAAGACAGTTCGTGGAGCACTCCGGCCATTTACGAAGGCAAGGATCACGCTGAGTTAATCACGAGCGGGACGAAATGCTATCGCGGCTATGATCCGCTGACAGGCAAAGAGCTGTGGCGGCTGGTCGATGGCGTGGACGTGAAAATCCCAACGCCAATAATCGCGCACGATCTGTATTTCCTCACCGGCGGCGATTCACGCGCGCGACGCACATTTTATGCTATGCGTGCCGGAGTCAAAGGAGAGATCAAGCCCGCGGCAAGCGCGGACGGCGGCGGCAACATTGCCTGGCAAAGCCCGGTCATCAAACCGCACATCGTCACGCCGATTGTTTACGGCGATTATTTGTGCGTCTGCACAGATAACGGCGTCTTGACTCAGTATCAGGCCAAAACTGGCGAGCCTAGTTATCGCGCGCGGCTGGGCAATGGAGGATCATTCAGTGCATCACCCGTTGCTGCGGATGGGAGACTCTACTTCGCCAGCGAAGATGGCGACGTCTTCGTCATCAAAGCCGGCTCGACCTATGAACTGATGGCCCGCAATCTCATGGGAGAAGTCCTGATCGCGACTCCAGCGATCGCCGGCCAAATGATCATCATTCGCGGCCAGCATCAGGTCTTCGGGATCAGAGAAAAAGTTCAGCCAGAGAAAAACCGCATCGGTAAGTAAATCCTGTCTCAGGTTCAATACTTCGAACTGCGTAACGCAAATCCGGTAACCAGCTTTCCATGTCGCTCACTTCTCCGGGCAATAAGAAATTCGTGTCTTTAGTTACCAAGAGCGCCGTAAAGCCCCCGAATTTATTCGTGGGGATATCAGGCGCTGCCGTGCCCCCGCACGGCAATCTGGTTGCGATAGACCCTTTTCTTGACAATCAAAACAACTGCGTCGAGAATCAGAAAGATGTCTGAGCGCAAAGTTTTCAAATTCAAACTGGAACCGACAGCCGAGCAGGAACATCGGCTTAACTGCTTTGCTGGCGCGAAGCGTTTCGTCTATAACTGGGGGCTGAATCGTTGCCGCGCCCACTACCAAGAAACAGGCAAGGGTATCTCCTGGAAACAGCTTTCCGACGAGTTCACCGCACTCAAAAGCCAGCCAGGGTTTGAGTGGCTGCAAGAGATGGATTCTCAAGCCCTCCAGCAAGCCCTCGCTGACCTCAAGCGAGCCTTCATCAACTTCTTTGAGAAACGGGCTTGCTATCCGCGCTGCAAGCGGCGCAAAGATACCCGCCAGTCGTTTAGGATTCCTCAGCGGGTCAAAATTGAGGGTGAGCGCGTCTACGTTCCTAAAATCGGCTGGATTAAGATTCGCCAGTCGCGGCCAGTTGACTGCGCGACGAAAAGCGCTACGTTCAAGCGGGACGCTTGCGGAAACTGGTTTGTCATGCTCGTCGCGGAGTTTGAATTGCCGGAGCGAGACGCGCCCACGGTTAAGCTTGAAGACGTGGCCGGTGGGGATGTCGGGCTGAACACCTTCCTCACGCTCTCGGATGAAACCGAGATTAGCAATCCCCGTTTCTATCAAACGGCTGAGCGCAAGCTGCGCCGCGCTCAGCGTCGACTCTCTCGCAAGCAAAAGGGGAGTCGCAATCGTGCCAAAGCCAGACTTGAAGTGGCCAAAGTGCATGACCGGATTGCTAACCAACGTGCAGACTTCACGCATCAGCTCAGTTTCTTTCTGATCTCCAAGTTCCTCGCACTGAGCTTTGAATCCGTTCACGCTCGCGGCCTTGCGAAACATCTATCTCTTCCCCCATCGCCGCAGATTGACTTCGCGTTTAGAGATTCGCGGAATGCCACGGTTACGCAGCAACGTATACAGTCCATTTTTCGAGACGCCAAACTCTTCAATCAATTGTGTACTGCCCTCACCCTTCGCGTATCGCTTGCAAATCTCTTCTCGTTGCGCGGGAGTCAGTTTGCAACTTTTCTTGGGCGGCAGTTGAATGTCAGGGTTCGTCCAGCCCCTATAACTGTGCAATCCGCCCCGCAGCAACTTCAGGAGACTGCTCCGTTCCAGGCCATGCTGTTGCGCGAACTCCGTAGGATTCAGGAACTCACACAGCAATCCGTCGGGAGAGAGCAGGCGACAGGGTTTGTCCGTTCCCCGAATCGCCATGCTGTGCCTAGCCCTAGCCTCCGGCGTTTGAAACTGCCGCTTAGCCGCCCGGCTGAGCTTCCGCTTAGTGCTGGGAGAGAACTTCACTCCCTTATTAGTAGCAGTAGCGGGGCGAATATTGAACAGACGCATACCAGATGCGAGGGAGCGAGCAAAAATCTCTTGTTCCAATCGGTCGCACGTCGCGGCATCAGATGCCAGCGTGTGTGCCTTGAAAACAAAAGCATCCGCGCCATACTTTTTCCAGGCCATCTGAAGGTGCGGGTTACAGTGAGTGCCTTTGCGCAGTTTGCATTTGTGCTGATGAAACCGCTCCTGAATGTTTTGACTTTGCCCGATATAAATCGCGTGATTGGCCGTACAGGTGATGGTGTAGACGCCTCTTTTCATCGTCCTATTATAGCACATTCAACCAAGCTGGCGAAGAGCGTGCTGGACGCGGCCTGGGGAATGTTCTTTCGGCAAGCTGAATACAAAGGCCGTTGGTACAACCGCCAGGTGGTATTTGTTGGCCGATTCTTCCCCTCGACTCAGTTGTGCTCGGTGTGCGGTCAACAAAACAAGAACCTTACGCTGTCTGACCGCGAGTGGGATTGTCCCGAATGTGGCACGCATCATCATCGGGACATTAACGCCGCGAAAAACTTGCAGCGTGAAGGTTTCAGAATCCTGGTCGCCGCAGGGCATGCGGAGACACGAAACGCTTGTGGAGCCGATGTCAGACTTGCGACGGCAAGCAATCGGTGACGAAGCAAGAATCCCCCGCGTTCACGCGTGGGGAGTGTCAATCCTCAATCGCGCCGCCAGCCTCACGCAGATGCTCTCGGAAGGTGTACTCGGGTTTGGCCGCGCGCTTGGCGAGGTAGTCGGCAAACCTTAGTTGTTCGCGGAGCGTCTGGCCAGCGCGCACTGCCTCCGCCTGATGCCGCTCCCTCTGCCAGATCGTGCGCGCCGTGGCAAGCACTTCTTCCAGCTGCTCGCTTTCCACAAAGATGACTCCATCAGTATCAGCCAGCACCACGTCATCACCAGTCACCGTCACCTCCCCCAGCCTGGCGCTCATGAGCGCCTCAGAAGCGCGCGCGTCGAGACGCCGTGGGCCGGCCGGGTAGCTGCCATAACTGAAAACGGGGAAACCGATGGTGAGCAGCTCAGCCGTGTCACGATGCAGGCCCCAAAGAACGATGCCGGCCAGTCCGGCAGCTTGCGCCTCAAGCACGGTCAAATCACCGATACAACCCTCATCCTCTCTTCCCTCGTTATCAATCACCAGGATGCTCCCCGGCTGCGCAGCTTCAAACGCTTCCAGAAAGATATCCACACTGCCATAGTGTCTGACCGGGATCACTCGCCCGGCGATCTGGCTTCCCGGAATCAACGGGCGGATGCCGGCTTGAGCCAGGCGCAGCGAGGCTCTGAGACGCACACAAGCGTCCGCGATCAGCGGCGTTGACAGCTCGGCGAATTCCTCGCTCAGTTTTGTGTTCACGGTTCTCTCCCTTATCTGCGTTTGAGCAACCTTCATTCGAGGTAATGATTATGTCGAGCTTCTCCTTTACCATCCCCGCCGCTGACGCAAGGCCGTGATCCGCGCGACGTGGTGACGCCCATGCCATTCGTAAAGCTGCAACAAGCCGTCGAGTGTCATCACACCCAGTTCGTGGTGGTTCAGTGTCTGCGCGAAGTCTGCGGGGCTCAGTGAGCGCAAAAGGATCACCCATCGCTCATGCAGCGATTCCAGCAAGCGGAGCGAGATTTCCGGGTCCGCATTTCGCCCGTCCTCCAGCTCCGCCCACCTTTTCTCATCGTAGGGTCTGGTCGTTGGCTCGACTTCGGTCAACCCCAGTTTAAATCTGGTGTAGGCATTGAGCTGACTATCGGGCACATGATGCACGACCTGCCGCACCGTCCAACCTTCAGGACGGTAAGGCTCATTGAGTTGTTGTAGCGAGAGCTTTTCAATCGCCGCGCGCAACCTGGAGGGCGCTTCGGCTAGACTGTCGATGAGGGCTTTTCGCTGCCCACCTGTGATCTCAGTTTTGAGTTCGAACTTTCCCACCGGGTAACGCAAGTCTGTCATGTTTCGGGTCTCCTTCTCTGCGGGTTTGATGAGCGGCCATCATACGGTTCCACTGTGTATGGGTCAAATTTATTGTTTGCATCGTTTCGATGAAATAGTATCATCTATGCCGAAAGGGATAATCATGACCAGGCATCTGGACATTCGTCATCTCAAACTGATCGTGGCCGTCACCGAGGAGAAAAGCGTGACGAAGGCGGGTGAACGATTGCATCTGACGCAATCGGCACTAAGCCACCAGTTGCGTGGCATCGAAGAAAGGCTCGGCGCGCCCCTCTTTCTGCGGATGAACAAAAAAATTCCAGTCGGGCCATTATTTTTTACAGCTCCTTAGCCGCGCATTTGGGCTGACAGGTCGCGGGGCTGGCTAGTCTCAGTTTCTTGAAAGCTATGGGATAACCAAGGGAAGCGAGAGGGGCAAAGGATCGCGCCAAAGGGTAGAAGGACTGCGCCACGACCCCTTGGCGCGGTTCGTCTGACTCTTGGCCGGAATCTATTTCAGCTCAATCACCCGCCTCAGAACGTGCCCCCACCACCTCTGCCATTTCATCCGCTGAGGCAGCCTCCGCCCCGAGATGTTGCTCACCACGCCGACTCACGCGCGGCGATGCGCCAGCATTGGGTGACAAGGCCGGCTGCGGCTTCACGCCCCAAGGGAGGAGCCTGCGCAGGCGGGCCGGCATGGCCGCCAGCTTGCGCAAGGGCGCCGTCTGGGCCAGGTCGTCGAAGATCGAGTACGCCACCGGTGTGACCAGCAGCGTGAGCAACAGCGAGAGCGTCTGCCCGCCGATCACCACCGTCGCGATCGAACGCCGCTCCTCGGCCCCCGGGCCGGTGCCGACAGCGAGCGGTAACATGCCGGCGACCAGGGCGAGCGTCGTCATCAAGATCGGACGGAGCCGGTCGCGGTTCGCCTGAATGATCGCGTCATACCGGGCCATGCCGTTGCGCCGCAGGCCGTTCATGTGGTCGATCTGCAAGATCGAATTCTTCTTGACCACGCCGAACAGGACCAGGATGCCGAGCGCCGAATAAAGATTCAGCGTGTCGTTCATCGCCCACAACGAGAGCAGGGCGAACGGGACGGCCAGCGGCAGGCTGAGCAAGATCGTCACCGGGTGGATGACGCTCTCGAACTGCGAGGCGAGGATCATATACATAAACGCAATCGAGAGCAGGAAGGCGATGATGAACTCGTTGAAGGTGCGCTCCAGCTCGCGCCCGCGGCCCGAGACGACGGTCGTGTAGCTGGGCGGCAGGTTCATCTTGGCGACGGCGTCTCGCAGCGCGGCGATGCGGTCGCCGAGCGCAAAGCCAGGGGCGACCGCGGCGCGCAAGGAGACCGTCCGCTGGCGGTCGAGGCGCTCGACGCGCGAGGGGGCCGTCGTCCGCTCCAGGCGCACCAGGTTGTCGAGACGGACCAGCCCGACCCGCGAGGACGGCACGTAGAGCCGCGAGATGGTGCCTTCGTCGTTGCGGTAGCCTTGCTGCAAGCGCAGTTCGATATCGTAGTCGTCGTTGACCGTCTCGTCGCGGAAGCGCGAGACGCGGTCGTCGCCGCCGACCATCAGTCGCAGCGCCGTGGCAATGTCGGTTGTGTCCACGCCGAGGTCCGCCGCCCGCGCCCGGTCGATCTGCACGCGCAGTTCCGGCTTGTCGAGTTTGAGCGAGACGTCGGCGTCGACAATCCCCAGCTCTGGTGCCTTCAGGCGCAACTGGTTGGCGTAATCGACCATGGCGATCAGGTCCGGGCCGCGCAGGGCGAAGTCGATTTCCGAAGGCCCGCTCCCCAAGTTGATCGATTCCGGGTTGCGGACCGAGGGGCGCAGGTGTGTGTACTTGCGCAGCCGCCCGCGCACCTTGATCTGGACGTCGCGAGCGCTGTAATTGCCGCGGAAGACCGCGAGCGGCTCGCCGCGTTTGAGCCCTTCCCAGAACTTGACGATGTTGACCGTGCGCTCCTCGTGCGGGGCGATGCGCACGTAGATATTGGAATAATTGGGAGAAGAGGAAAAACCGCCAGCGGACCCGGCGAGGATGACGCGGATTTCAGGCATCGCGCGCAACTCGGCCTCGACGGCTTCGACCGCCTCATTCATCGCCGTCACGCTGGTGCCTTCGGGGGCGGTTAAGCCGACGGTGAACTCCGCCTCATCCACGTTGCTCGGGATGTACTCCTGCTTGACTGCGCGGTAGAGCGGAACCGAGGAGGCGATGACCAACAGCGCGAGGACGGCGACCACGAGGCGATGGCGCATGACCAGGTGGAGCAGCCACGTATAGCCGCGGTCAAGCCAACTGTAGAAGCCGCCGCGCGACTTGGCCGCCTTGCCGTGTCCCTCCGCCTTGGCCGCATCCCCGTGCAGCAAGCGCGCGCTCATCATCGGCGTGAGCGTGAAGGAGACCAGCAGCGAGACCATGATCGCCACCGCCGCCGTCCAGCCGAACTGTTTGAGGAAGCGCCCTGAGATGGAGGACATATAGGCGACCGGCAAGAAGATCACCACCAGTGAGAGCGTCGTCGCCATGACCGCGAGGCCGATCTCAGCGGTCGCTTCTTTGGCTGCCCGCATCGGCGACATCTTCTTCTCTTCGATGAAGCGGAAGATGTTCTCCAGCACGACGATCGCATCGTCGATGACCACGCCGACCATGAGCACTAGCGCGAGCATGGTCACGCTATTAAGCGTGAAATCGAGCGCCCGCATCATGCCGAAGGTCGCAATCACCGAGGCCGGGATGGCGATCCCCGCGATGATGGTCGAACGCCAAGAGCGCATAAAGACGAGCACCACCAGGGAGGCCAGGATGCTGCCCAGGATGAGGTGCACGTTGATCTCGTGGAGCGCATTCTTGATGTAGCGCGACTGATCGTTGATGACCTCCATCTTGACGTCGGGCGGGAGTTGGGCCTGGATGCGCTGGAGGTCTTTCTTGACGGCGTCAATCACGGCGACCACGTTCGCCCCGGATTGGCGCCGCACTTCGAGCGAGACGGCCGGCACGCCGTTCAGGCGCGCCAGCGTCCGCTGCTCCTTGGTCCCGTCCTCAAAGTAGCCGATGTCTCTGACGCGCACCGGTGAGCCTTTGATTTTGGTCACGACCAGGTCGTTGAAGTCTTCCGGGTCCAGGACCCGGCCCATGGTGCGCAGCATCAGCTCGCGCCGGCCGGCGTCCACGTTGCCGCCGGGCACGTCGGCATGCTGGCGCACGAGCGCCTGGCGCACGGTGGTAATCGGGATGCGGTAGGCCGCCAAGCGGTCGGGGTCGATCCAAATCTTGATCGCGCGGTGCAGGCCGCCCGAGATGTTAACGTCACCCACGCCCGCCGCGCGCTCAATCTGAAGCTTGACCGTCTTATCGGCCAATTCCGTCAGCTCGCGGATCGAGCGGTCGCCGGAGAGCGCAATCGTCATCACCGGCCGGGAATCGTTGTCGAACTTCTGGACGATCGGGGGATCGATGCCTTGCGGAAGCTGGCGCAGCACCGACTGCACGCGGTCGCGGACGTCCTGGGCCGCGGTGTCAATGTCGCGGTTGAGGTTGAAGGTGATCTTGACGAAGGACATCCCCTGGTTGGAGAAGGACCGAAGTTCCTCGATCCCTTCGACGGTGTTGACGACCTCTTCGATCTTCTGCGAGATCTCGCTCTCCATCTCTTCGGGCGAGGCGCCGGGCAGGGAACTGCGCACGTAGATGACGGGCAGGTCCATCGACGGGAAGCGGTCCACCCCGAGCTTGAAATAACTGGCCGCCCCGACGACCACCAGGGAGAGAATGATCATGGCCGCAAAGACCGGACGGCGAATACAAACTTCAGCTAGCTTCTGCATAAATCGTGACCTTCGATAACGACTGAATAAAATCGAGAGCCACCACGGAGTCACGAATTTACTCGTTGAGCACTGGCCCAGGCAGCGCCTCAGCCGAATGAATCAATTCGTGCCTATGTGGTCGCTCTTCATCCATCCGAAAAACCTCGCCCAACTTAGCGTTCGACATTGACCGGTTGGCCCGTCATCAGATTGCCCGGTGAGACGACCACCAACTCACCCGCCTTGAGACCTTCGGCGATCTCGACCCAATCCGCCTCACGCCGTCCGACGACCACGGGCCGCTCAAGTGATTTACCGTCCTTGACGGTGAAAACTTTCTGGATGCCGGCGAAGGTGACGAGGGCGGCGGCCGGCACGGTGACCACCCCCTGACTTGTGCTGGTTTGAAGCTCAGCCTTAGCGAAGGAGCCGGGCCGCAATCGGCCTTGCTGATTGTCGACTTCGGCCTCGATGATGAGCGTTCGGCTCTGCTCCTCGAAGGCCGGGCTGAGCCGGGCGACGCGGCCCGAATAGACGCTCGGGTCGCCTTCCACCGTGACGCGAGCCGGCAGCCCGATCCGCACGCCTTGGGCCTCGCGCTCTGGCACCTCGATCCGCAACCGGAGCGGGTGCAAACGGACGATGGTGGCGACTGGTGCGCCCGCGATAAAGTACTCGCCGATCGCCGCCTTCCGTTCGCGCACCGCCCCATCGAACGGGGCGTAGAGCGTCGTCTCGGCCAATTGTTGGCGAGCCAGGGCGACTTCACTGCGCCGCTGGACGAGGATCCCTTGACGATTGCGCACTTCCTCCACCGCGTCTTGATACTTGCTGTCAGCCACCTTCAGCGCTGAGTCGGTGCGATCCAGTTCGGCCTGCGGCTGGACGCCCTCTCTGACCAGTCGCACGGCGCGTTCGTGATTGAGCCGGGCCTCGTCCAAGACGGCACGGGCCTGACGCACGAGCGACGTGTTCTCCGTCGCCACGCTGTCATCATCGCCTTGGGGGGGCAGCCCGAGCCGGACGCGCGCTTGCTGAAGTCCCGCCTCAGCCTGATTGAGGCGGCCTGTATATTCCTTCGTCTCAAGCTGAGCGATCATCTGCCCCTTGCGCACGAAGCTGCCTAAATCTACCGAGAGTGTGCTCAGCCGCCCCGGGACTTTGAAGCTGAGTGACGCCTGCTCGTCGGCAGCCAGCGTCCCGGGCGCGGTCACTGTCCGCGCAATCGACCGCTCGGTGGCCGGCACAACTCGCACGGATTTGGCTGCCGGCGCGCTGGCCCCGGTATTTTTGGTGGCCGCCTGCGGGTCGCCGGAGTGGCACCCGCTGGAGATCAGAGTGATGGTCGTGAATAAAGCCGCCAATGCTAACTTGTAATCTGCTCCGGTCATAAAAGTACGCGAGAAGAAAATTGATTAAGATTGCTCCAGAGCGGAACGAGCCCTGCTGTTAGGATGCTGATAATGCGACCCTGAAGTCTCAGTATTATAACTTGATTGCCCGGCACTTGCACCTCTAATTAACAGCCTCCGACGGAGAATCTGGGAAATTGTGAAGGTCCAAACAGCAAATACGGCGACCTGATGGATTTGGTTACGCAGTGGTGGAAAATGATCACTCGGATTTGGAGCCCCAGCGTAGGTGTGTGATACACTGCCCCACGCCTTCGCGGATGCGTCCAGTGGTGATACTGCTGGCAAATTCAACCCATGTCCGACAAGCTGCCAGCTTGTCGCGGGCGCGGCCGTTAACCCAATAGTTGGCCAACCGAGACGGCGACAAGCTGGCAGCTTGTCGGACAGCTCGCGCGATTTCCTGAATTCGCCAACAGTATCAGTGGTGGGCGAGAGCCATCACCCAAAAAACTGAGAGGCCCATAATGAAAACTGCCCCCTTTCTCCTCTTCGCCTGGATCTGCCTGGTCGCGGTCACCGACCGGCCCTGGCCGTCGGCCGGCGCCGCCGCCAAGGCCGCGCCGTTCCATGAGGCGGAGCTGATCTTTCCGCTCGAGCATTGGCACAACCACGCCTCTTGCATCGTCGAGTGCCCGAATGGCGATCTGCTCGTCTGTTGGTTTCATGGCTCAGGCGAACGGACCGCCGATGATGTGAAGATCGAGGGCGCGCGGAGAAAGAAAGGGGCCCGCGTCTGGAGCCCGCGCTTTACGCTCGCCGACACTCCCGGCTATCCCGACACCAATTGTACGATGTTCATCGACCCGCAGCAGCGACTCTGGCTGCTGTGGCCCACGATCCTGGCTAACGAGTGGCACACAGCTTTGATGAAGTACCGAATCTCTTCCCGCTACCAGGGCGATGGCCCGCCGCAGTGGGAAGCGAATGAAGTGCTGCACGTCACTCCGGGGCCGGAGTTTGAGGAGACCGTGAAGAAAGCGATGGATGCGGTTGAAGCCAGGTTGGCGAATGAGCCTGAGGCGCGGCGCGAGGCGCTTCAGGCATACATCGCCCGCACGCGCCGGAACGCGGCCGATAAACTTTTCCGCCGCCTGGGCTGGATGACTCGCGCTCACCCATTTGTCTTGGATAATCAACGCTTGATCGTCCCGCTCTATTCGGACGGCTTCTCCTTCTCCTTGATGGCCCTCACGGATGATTGGGGGAAGACCTGGCATACGAGCACCCCGTTGGTCGGAGCCGGCAACATCCAGCCGAGCATCGTCAAGAAGAAGGACGGCACGCTCTTCACGCTCATGCGCGACAACGGGCCGCCGCCCAAGCGACTGCATCTGAGCGAGTCGCACGACCGAGGGGAGACCTGGAGCCCGGTGGTCGATAGTGAGCTGCCCAACCCCGGCTCCGGCGCCGAGATCATCTCACTCAGGAACGGCCACTGGGTCTTGATCTCCAACGATACGGAGCGGGGGCGCCACAGCCTGGCCGTCGCCATCTCAGACGATGAGGGCCAGACTTGGAAGTGGAAGCGGCATCTCGAATCCCAGCCGCCCGGCCCCGAGGCCGGCCAGTTCCATTACCCGTCAATCATCCAGGCGCGTGACGGCACACTACACGCTTCTTACAGCTATCACCCGAGCAGCAAGGGGGCGGCGAAGGACGCTGACGGACGGCCACAGCACAAGTCGATCAAGCACGCCCACTTTAACGAAGAGTGGATCAGGGCGGGGGACCCGGCGGCGAAGGAATAAACCGATTGCGGATGGCGGAATTCGGATGGCGGATTTTGCAGCGGCTTTGATTAAATCCGCCATCCGAATTCCGCCATCCGCAATCGTAACATTTTCTCTTTTTTTCCCTCGCCACTGACGCCGGTCGGAGAGTAGAATGGATCGCCTCGGTAGTCGGAGCGGGTCACTGCTTTAGAAGGAGAATGTCAATGCCAACCGTGCCCGTCCTTGTCGTCGAGGACCGGTCCGAAATCCGCCAAGCGCTCATCGGCCTCCTGGAGCACGCCGGCTATAGCCCGCGTGGGGCCTCGAGCTGCGCCGAGGCCCGGGAGTTAGTGGGTCAACTCCGCTTCAAGGTGATCCTCCTGGATCTAAAACTCCCCGATGGCAGCGGCTTGGACTTCTGCGCCGAACTCCGGACGCTGGCGCCTCAGAGTGCTGTGGTCATCATCTCGGGCGACAGCGCCGTGATGGAGGAAGACCAGTTGGGCGGGTGCCAGGCCATCGGCTTTTTGAGCAAGCCGTTCAGTTACGCGCAGCTTGACACGATGCTCAGGCGTGTCCTCGACCAAGGGCACGGCGCCGAGAGTCGCCCCCGGTCTTGAAACTGATTTGAAGATCAACTGGTCACACAGTCAATTGCGAGCATGAGGTACACCGAGCAGGAATTCGAGATGGTCCGCCGGCAGGCCATCCAGATCGAGGCGGAAAAGCGGGCCCTGATCAGGCTGTTGCTGATCATCGTCTCGTGTATCCTGGGCGTGACTCTGGTCGTGCTCGGGAGAGTCTACCAACTCTACAGCCAGAGCGGCAGCGTGGTCCGGGCGGCCGAGACCAAGGCCGACGCGGCGGTCGCCCAGTCCCAACAATGTGACCGGGAGTTGAAGGATAAGACCACCCAGCTTGAGCGGATCACAAACACCGCCAAGCAGAAGCAAGAGCGGAACGAAGCTTTGGTCCAGAGGGCGCTGCAGGGCGCCTCGCAAACCGAGCTGGCCGAGTTCGCGCGGGCCGTCTATGACCTGCCGGGCAGAAGCGTGGAAGTCCCCCGCATCCCGCCGAGTTCTCTCTTCCAGCGAATCTACCGCTACAAAAGTGGCGAACAGACACAGACCTTCGTCTTAGTCGGTGGACAGGTGGACGGGAAGTGGATGATTTACTCCAACCTGATTGCGACTAACCCGCCGAAACAGTAACCGTGTGACCGGCAGCGACACCTGCCGGTCACTGCTTTCCTGCCACGAAAAAAAGGAGTGCCCGGCGTCATCGCCCGCACCTCTCTTCCGGCGCTCACCCCGCGCCTCGGCGTCGTTACTCCGTGAGATGCTCGCGGACGCGTGACGCCAAGCGCTCGCGTGAGGAACTGGTCAAGGCCGTCCTCGGCCGCGACTTCACGCCGCTCGATCGCAGCATCGATATGCACGTCAGCAACCTGCGCAAAAAACTCGGCCACCGCGTAGGCGAGCTGGAGCGGATCAAGACGGTGCGCAGCGCCGGCTACATTTATACCAGCAGCTAGCGGGCCGTGGCCTTGTCCTTCATCTTCTCTAGTCAGGGAGCGACCGCAGACCGAGCAGGTCAATCAGCCAGGATCGCCTCCAGGACGGGATCCCGCCCGGTCAGGTAATCATCGGACGACAGCTCGACGGTGATGTCCGGGAAGACGGAAGGCGGATCGCCCGGGACGAGTTGGAAGAACTTGGTCGAGTAGAAACAGGTCAGCCCCGAGTTCGGCAGCACGAAGCTGCCGAGTTCGCCGTAGCTGTTTGGCTTCCCGCCCGTCGGCCCGCCGAAGAAGATGGCATTCGTTTGGTTCCGCAGGTCGATGGTGTTATTCACCCCGGAGGAGAAGGTCCCCTGCCCGATGATCACGAAGAGGTGCCCGCGCCGGTTGATCGCCGTGCGGGACCTCAACCCCGAGATGAGCGGGGAGATGATGCTTGAATTCCCGCCGGGATTTTGCCGCAGGTCGATGACGAACCGCGCGACCGGGTGCGTATCGAGGAAGGCCAGCAATTCCTGCGCGAAGGTGGAGAAAGGCAAGTCGGGGGCGTTAGCGCAGCGGTTGTACTGAAAGTAGAGGGTCTGCGAATCGTCCAAGTATTGATACCAGTAGAAGACGTCCGGTTTCTGCCGGTAGAGGGGGAGCGGCACTCTCGTCCAAAGCGGGGCCTGCAACCACTCAATCGGCTCGCTGCGTGACACCGGGGCGAACTCCAGGCTCAGCCTCTGGCCGGAGAAGTCCTCGAAGACAAACCGCCCCCGCTCCATGTCCGGCAGCACGCCCAGCGCATTCAAAACCTCCGGGATCACCAAGTATGACGGGCTCTGCTCCCGGAGCCAGGCCTCATTTTCGTGAGAGATCACGGTGCTGACGGCAGCGACGACCTGTTCGATAGCTGTCTCGCCGACCTGCACCAGCCTAGCGCCCAAAGCGCGGCGGTACCCGCGCAGCCCTCGCGGTGAAGGGAACGTGGCCGCCGTGACGTGCGTCACGTAGATGCCGTCTCGAAACCAGGCGAGCCTCAGGGGGTAGCGCCGGAAGGCACCGCTTCCGCCCGGAAAGCTTAAGCTCGTGTGGGCGTCCCCGACCAGCGCCGTAATCCGCATCAGCCCGACGACGATCTCATGATCGGCCTTCGCCGGGATGGCGGCGTCGAGTTCGGCCACCGCCCGGTCGAACTCTTCCCGCGGCGTCTTGAAGAAGAGGTTCTTATGCCGGCGCGGCAGTTCGGTCGCCAGCGACTGAAGGTCCTGCCGCCACTGCTCCGGCCGCAAGGTAGCGGCGTTCTGCGGTTGAGGCCGCCGGTCAACCGCCGGGATGATGACCAGCAGAGATGATAGAAGGAGGGTGAGTTGAGCGGTCGCATGCGCCATTGGGTGAGCACCTTTGTCAGAAGATTTGCCGCACTCGGCCGGCCAGCCGTGCTGACAGCGAGAGGGGGGCTGCTGTCAGTCCTCTTCAGGGGCGCCGCGCTGAGCGAGCACGGGCCGAGCTTATACCTCGAAAGAAAGTTTGTCTACTGAAGGCCGGGCGAGTCAGGCCGGATCACTCAGGCACTCTGGGTCTTGGAGGATGCTTTTTCAAAGACAGTGATCATCCCCCGTTATCGGTGCGCGCTTCTTCATTCGGTCGCCAGGCTGATCGCCGCCGCCCCGAGCACCCGGCGGCTGACGCGCTCCTGGACGAAGATGACCGCCCGCAGATGGTGCCGATTCCAACCCCCGGCGATGGTCACGCTGGTCTCGGCAGAGAAGTCCTTGGCCGCCGCCGAGTCCATCCTTCCGACCGCCCTCAGTTCACGGACGACCGCGCTGTGTGAGAGCCGATGCCCGGCGTTTTCGCCGCGCGAGACGCTCGAGCGCAGGTCGCCCTCGGTGACCGCGAGGAGGACTTCGGGCGTATCGCCCGGGCTGATGGCGGGCAGGTGCCCGACTCGCACGAGGAGCGGGACGACATCGGTAGTTGATCCGGATGGCCGCGCTCCCTGCGTGACCTCGACCATCGCCTTGGGCGACCGAGCGGCCCGCGCAATCGCGTCTCGCGCTTTGCTGAAATCGCTCCCGACGAATTCGATCTGGCCATCCACCACCATCTGCGGCGTGTAGACGCCGTCGCGCCTGAAGGCCTGGGCGTAGGCGCTCTGCCGGGCGCTGAAGGCGGCCGAGGAGAAGGGGTCAGCCCAGCCGAGGTCGTTCCAGTAGTCCACGTGCTGGCCCAGCGCGATGACTTCAGCCCCTGGAACCGGCTGTGATCGTTCCAACCGGATCAGCGCCGCGTCGGCCGGCGGGCAACTCGAACACCCTTCGGAGGTGAACAACTCTACGACCACAGGCACGCGCTGAGCGCCGGGCTGCCCCAGCGGCTGCCCGGTCGCGGCGTTGGATGAGACCAACTCCCGGTGGGCGATGCACGCGGAGAGGAGCAGTAGTCCCGACACCACAATCGCCAAAATCATCCAAGGCTTCATGACCGTCTCCATTCAGTTAGTCTGCGCACGCCCGTCGCCGCCGTTTCCTAGCGAGTTTACTTTACACTATTAGCCCGCCGGGCGTTTGTAACTCGACTTACTGAGCGCTGCGGCCCAAAAAAATGGGCCGCGGATGACGCGGGCAGGGCGGCTCGACGCGGATCAGACATCCGTGAGCATCCTTTCTTACCGCGTCATCTGCGGCCGATTTCAGGGACTCGATTTTTCGGCGCCTCACAGAGTAACGCTGTCCGCCTTGAAGCTCAGGTTCTCCAGCATCTGCTTGCCGACTTTATACACTCCGGGCCGGCCCTCGACGCTGACGTAGGCGTCATCGCCCTCGGCGGACGAGACGCGCAGCGTCGTCGTCTTCCCGTCTTTGCCGGTGAGCCGGACCTCGACGGCGGGCTTCGAGAGCTTCGCGGCCACCGAGCCGGGGGCTTTGTCCAAGACCTCGGTCGCTTTGGTCTCCAGCGGGTCGAGGAATTTGGAGCTGTTGGCCTCCTTGTCCTTCTTGTCGGCCGGTTCTTTGATGACCCACTTGCCGTCCTTGTCTTTCTCGGCGACGAGCGTGAGGTTGGGGTTCTTGACCTGGACGCGGGTCAGGTCGTCCTTGTTGAGCTTGACGATCTGCTTGTCGCGCAGGCCCGAGGGCTTGACGTTGAGCTTATCGTAGAGCGACGACTCGACCTTGAAGACGCTCGGCCGCTCGGAACTCTTGGCGTAGTATTTATCGTCCGCCTTCGAGCCGATGACGAGCGTGCGCTCGCCGCCGCCCTGCAACTGGGCGGTGAGCGTGATCTGCGGCTTGTCGAGCCCGTACTTGGCGAGATCGTCCGCCGCCTCACTCACGAACTCTGAGGCCTTGGCCGAAGTGATGTCTCCGAGCAGGGAGCGGACCTCGCTGTCATCGGCGGGCGCCTCGACCGGGCTCTTCAAGACCCAGTTTGATTCCTGCTTGGCGAGCGCGATGCGGCCGTTCTCGTTAGTCAGGCTGAGCCCGCCGAGGTCGAATTGTGAGACGCCGAGCACGGCGCGGTCGCGCAGGTCGTTGAGCGGTTTGTCGGCGCTGGTCAGGAGTGATGAAGGCAGCAGCGCCACCTCCTGCCCCTGGTCCACCTGGCCGTAGACGGAGAGGCCGGAGAAGTCTTTAGACCCGAGCCGCACCTTATGCTGCTCGCCGCTCTTGAGCTTGACCTCGACGGTCACCGCCGGCTCCTGCAAGCCGTAGGATTTGATCTCGTCGGCCGAGGCTTTGATGCCCCGCTCGACGCGGGCGCTCGTGAGGTCGTTGACGATCGCATTCACGGCCGTCTCATCCGCAGGGGCGTTGACCGGCTGCTTGATGACCCACTTGTTGTCCTGGTTTTCGATCTGGACCGTCTGGCCCGCGCGCGTGACGGTGAGCGCGGAGACGTCTTCGCGCTTGAAGTTGAACGCCGGCTTCGTCGTGTCCGGTTTTTCGTCGCGGGACTTGCCGCCCTTGACCTCATAGAAGTAGACGAACGCCCCGAGGGCGGCGGCGGCGAGGAGGAGAATCAGTGTGCTTCGTTTCATAGTAGTAGGCAGTAAGCAGTAAGCAGTAGGCAGTAGGCGGTAAGCAGTAGGCAGTTGTATTTAGCTTAAGAACTGCCTACTGCTTACTGCTTACTGCCTACTGCTTCATCTTCGTTTCCACCAGATGTAGGCGCCCGAGCCGATGACCAGCCCTGGGATCAAAAGGAGCGTGGTCCAGAAGAGCAGCGTCTGCTGGCTGGCGGTCATCGTCACGCGGCGGTCGGTCGTGCTCTTCGGGCGGATGGCGATCAAGTCTTCATCCTGGGCCAGCCAGTTGACCGTATTCATAAAGAGGTCGCGATTGGGCGGGTGCCGAGAGTAGCCGTTAGAAGCGAAGTCGGAGTCGCCGATCACGACTAAGCGGGCCTCCTTATCGCCCACTCTTTTGCTGGCGGCGACGCCGATCGTGATCGGACCCTTCTTGTCTTTGCCCTCATCAAACTTCGCCTGGCCGTTCTTCAACTCCGTCTCGGCCCAGCTCTCCTCTGAGGTCTTGAGCAACTCCGTCGTGGACACTGCTCCCCCGGCGTTACTGATGACGCTCACCGAGCGGGCGAAGGGGAAGAACGTCATGACGCGGGAAAAGTCCTTGGTGATCGGGTGCGAGCCGTAGTTGAGCACGAGCGGAACGGCCGGCCCAGTCCCGAACAGGCGCCCTACGCCGCTGGCGTCGATCACCGTGTCGTTCCCCAACTGGATGTTCCAGGCCTTGAGCACATCGCCGAGCTGTGGATCGGTATCGGGATCGATCATCAGGAGCGCCTTTCCGCCCCCGTCCAGATACTTCCCCGTCATCGCGGCCTCTTGCGGGAAGAGGGTCTTCGGCCCCGCTTCGACCAGCACGGCACACTCGTCGGGCACTTGGTTGGCGGTCACCAGATTGACCGTCTTCGTCTGATAGTTCTCGTTCTTGAGCAGGCGGTCAACTGCGCCATACCCTTCGGCCTCATTGGTTGATGAGAGCTGCTTCTCGCCATGCCCCTCGACGAAGCAGACCGTCTTGAGCGTGTCGCGCGTGACTTTGAGGATCGCGTTGGTGAGGTCTTGCTCGCCGGTCGCTGGCGGCCGTTCGGTGCGGTTGCCGGCAGTGACGATCACCTCGCCCATATGGGTGATGCCATATTGTTTGGCGACCTCCGGCCTGACCTGCGGGTCGATGCGCTCGTAGCTGAGGCGCTTCGAGAGGTCGCGGTATTCCTGCATGCGGTCACGCAGCTCCGGGTCGTCCTCCTTATCGAACTTGATGATCTTGACGTCCTTCGGCAGGCCGGAGACGATCTTGCGCGTCTGGTCCGAGAGGCTGTAGAGCTTCTCGGCGGTCACGTCCACGCGCTTGTGGTGGCGGTAGCCCAGGAAGTTGCAGAGGGCGAGGATCGCCACGACGGCCACGGTCATGGCGGCCGTGTTGGCCCCGAGCCGCGCCGAGCGCCGCCGGAAATAATCGCGGAGCGCGCGGAAGTTGAGGACGAGGCCGACGACGAGCAGCACGGCGCCGCTGATGAGCAGCGCCTTGTTGAAGGTGCCCAGCGTCTCCTGGATCGAGTACCGGAGGTAGCCCGCGATGAGCAACCCGAGCCCCAGGTAGCCTACCGTTTTGAAGATTTCTTGCCGATCGATTTTCATAATGATGAACGCGGAACTATGAACGATGAGTAATTCAGAGATCATCGTTCATAGTTCATCCTTGAATTTAAGCCCTCCGCCACCGCATCGAGTCGAGCGTGCGCAGCGTCAGGAAGAGGCCGAGCGCCGCCAGGGTGACGTAGAAGACGACACTCGAAGTGTCGATGACGCCCCGCGCGAAGTCGTCGAAGTGGCGCAGGATCGAGAGGTATTGCAGCACCTCGCCCATCGTCGTGCCCGAGCCGCGCACCCCGATGTCCAGGACCCAGAGCAGGAGGAAGGCCCCGAAAGTGACGACCGCGGCGACGATCTGGTTCTCGGTCAGCGAGGAGATGAAAGAGCCGAGGGCGACCAGCACCGCCCCCAACAGCAAGACACCGAGGTAGCCCGACATCACGATCCGCCACGGGATCGCCGGCTCGCTGTACAGGTTCATGATGATCTGGTAGAGGAACGTCGGCGCCAGCATGAGCACGAACAGGCTCAAGGCGGCGAGGAATTTCCCCATGACGATCTGGAATTCGGTGACCGGCGAGGTCATGAGCAGTTCCATCGTCCCGCGCTTGCGCTCCTCGGCATAAATGCCCATCGTCAGCATCGGGACCATAAAGAGAATGACCGTGCTCACGACCCCGAAGAAGTTGCGGAGCACCAACCCCGGCACGTCGATGTCGGTCGGGCCGCCGAAGCGCTGCGCCTGCATCTGGGCGCGGAACGAATACTCGATGACCGAGCCGAGAATGTTGTAAAAGAAAAAGCCCGTGACCAACAGGAAGACGCCCACCACGATGTAGGCGATCGGGGAGACGAAATAACTGCCCATCTCCCGGCGGTAGATGGCGAGAATGCCTTTCATCAATGCGCTCCCTTTCGATTGCGGATTGCGGAATTCGGATGGCGGATTGAAAGACGAGCGCCTGCTCTTTCAATCCGCCATCCGAATTCCGCAATCCGCAATCATCATGCGACGGCCGGGACCGGCTCCGGCGCTGTGGCCTGCTCCTCGGTCGTCAGTTGCAAGAAGATGTCTTCGAGGCTGAGGCTCACCGCCCGCAGCTCGTAGAGGTCGAAGCCCTGCCCCACGACGTGCGCCGCGATAGCACTGCGCAGGTCACGGCCTTGCTCGCTCTCGACTGTAACCGAGAGATGGCCCGAGGCCTCGACCGGTTCGACCTCGACGCGGCTCACGCCTTCCATCGCTTCGAGCGTCGAGCGCAATGCGGCCGGATCGCCCCCGACTTCCAGGCGGACGCGCTCGCCGCCCTTGAGTTGCGTGGTCAGGTTCTCCGGCGTGTCGATGGCCGCGATCTTCCCCTTGTTGATGATCACCACGCGGTCGCACGTCATGCTCACCTCGGGCAGGATGTGGGTCGAGAGGATGATCGTGTGCTCGCCCGCCAGACCCTTGATCAGCTTGCGGACCTCGATGATCTGCTTCGGGTCCAAACCCACGGTCGGCTCGTCCAGGATCACCACGTCCGGGTTGTGGACGATGGCTTGGGCCAGGCCGACGCGCTGCCGGTAGCCGCGCGAGAGCCGCTTGATCAACTCGTCGCGCTTGTCGGTGATGTTGGTCAGGCGCAGGGCCTCCTCGACGCGCTTCCCCGTGTCCGCCGCCGGCACGCCCTTGATCCGGGCGACGAATTCCAGGTAGGCGTGCACGCTCATCTCCGGATAGAGGGGCGGCACTTCCGGCAGATAGCCGATGCGCCGGCGCACTTCCAGCGACTGCTCCGACACATCGTAGCCGGCGATCCGGGCCGTGCCGCCCGTCGCCGGCAGGTAGCCGGTCAGAATCCGCATGGTCGTCGTCTTGCCGGCCCCGTTCGGGCCGAGAAAGCCGAGAATCTCGCCGCGTTCGACCCTGAAAGAGATGTCGTCTACCGCCCGCGCTTTGCCGTAGCTCTTCGTTAGGTGCTCAACTTCGATCAAGCTGTCCTCCGAGTCATTAACCGGATAAAATTGTCTCGCGTTAAGATAATGATCCCGCTTACCGCTGAGGTGAACCAACCAGTAGAGTTGATTCTATGCAGGCGAGCGCCTGACGTCAAGAAGGGCGCAGGGCGAGCAGGGTGATAATTGGTTAAGGTTGCTGCCCGGTCACTCAGTTCTAAATTCGAGCGCCGCGAAGCTCACCACCGATTGCTCGTCGATGTTCCACTGATCGTATCTGAGGACGTTGCCACGCGCGCCTTTCACCGCCTGGAGAAAAGTGTAGAGCGGCGGGAAGCCGCACCATTTGAGGCGGTCTTGCTCTGGCTTGACAGCCTCGAAGAACCCCGCCGCGTCGCCTTCGCAGATGTGGCGGAGCCGCTCGGCGTCCTGCTCGCGAACCTCGGCCATCTTCCCGCGCTCGGCCCGGGCCGTGGACGCATCGCCATAGCGCCGGCCGATGTGGGCCAGGTCAATGCCGAGCACCCAGAACAGGCGCGGGCGGTAGCGTGTGGCCATCTCGCCCAGGGCCTGGAAGAATCGCTCAATCGCCGGCTCCGCTTCAGGCGGGCGACCGGAGAGGAGGCTCTTGGCGAAGGGGCCGCACAGGATCGGCACCAGCTTGAAATCAGAGCCGAGCACTTGCTGCAAGAAGATGCACTGAAACTCGATGGAGTGCTCGATGGCGTGGCAGTAATCTTCCAAGACCACCGAGCCGGCCGCCCGCTTGATCAGCCAGTCCACCAACTCAGTGTCAACCTGCAAGGTCCCGAGTGGCGTCACGAAAGGCTTGCGCGTGAGGCCGAACTTCTCCGGCCGGCCGTAGTGCGAAGTGCCGAGCACCACGACGGTCTTGTCCGCCGACTGTGGACCCAGGCCGTGGCCCAAGCGCCCATAGGCCGCGGCATAACACTTCCAGCCGCCTTCCGGGCTGACGTGGGGCGCAGCCAGGCCGATGATCGGGTCGGGTGAGTGACCATCGCTGTCAGCCAAATATTGATCGAGTTTCAGCCGCAGACTCTCGGCCTGATCCGGGTAGGCTGCGCCGGCGTGGGCGGGCGGGCGCAGCGGGGCGGCGGCGAATTCCGTGTGACGGCGCTCGCGCAGGCGCTCGAACTCTTCGGTCTCAAGAAAGCCGTGAGCCTGGAGGCCGCCCACGAAAGCTTGGACCACATCGCTGAAGACCACCTGGCCGGTTAAGCCGGAGAGGTGGGCCTGGAGGTCGAACTCCGTCCGCTCGCCATCGAAGTAGAGCAGTCCGCTCGCCAGCAGCGGCGGCACGATGATGATGTCTTCGGTATAGCGAAAAGGGTCCCGGATCAGGAACCCGGGCCTGTCGGGCACCGGCGAGGGGAAGATGTCGAGTCCCGCGCGGAGCCGGGGTAAGCGTTTCGTCATGGCGCCATCTTACCCTACGGCCCGAGGCCGCGCCAATCCGCCGGGATTGTTTGCGCGGACGGGCTCGCCGGCATGACTATTCTCTTCGGGGCGGCTAAGCTTAGATGGACGTCAAGAAAATGTTGTGGCGCAAGAAGAGCGATCAGGTTTGGAGTACCGGAGGCGGGCTTTTCCCCGGCGTAAAAGCCCGCCTCCGGTACTCCAAACTCGTTTGTCAACATGGTCAACGACAGCCGGATCACCCACGGGCCGAGTTGCGTGCTGATCCTGAAAGCGAACTTATACCTGCAAAAAAGAAATGAACATCAACCAAGCGGCCCTCAGCGCCCCTGAGAGCGTGCGCAGCTCAGCTCACGGTTCGCGATGGCGGGCGCTGGTGCTGTTGGCAGTGGCCGAACTGCTCGGCATGACGATCTGGTTTAGCGCCTCGGCCGCCGTGCCTGCCTTGCGCGCGGAGTGGCGACTGGGCGAATCTGCCGCGGCGTGGCTGACGCTCGCAGTCCAACTGGGCTTCGTCGCGGGCACGCTCCTGAGCGCTCTCTTCAACCTTCCCGATGTCATCAACGCGCGGCGCCTCTTCACCCTCTCCGCCCTGGCGGGGGCAGCGGTGAATGCGGCCTTCGGCCTCCTGGCTCACGGCGTCGCGGTCGGCCTGCCGCTGCGCTTCTTGACCGGGATGTGTCTGGCGGGAGTCTACCCGCCGGGGATGAAGCTCATGGCCACCTGGTTCCGCCACGGCCGTGGGATGGCTATCGGCGTGTTGATCGGCGCGCTCACGCTGGGCAAAGCTTCTCCTTATTTGATCAACGGGCTGGGTGGCGGGAACTGGCGGCTCAACGTGCTGATCGTCTCCGCGCTCGCCGCCTTGGGCGGCCTCCTCGTGCTGCTCTTTGTAGGTGACGGGCCGTACGCGCTGCCCCCCGCCCGCTTCGACCTGACACAAGCGAAGAAGGTCTTTCGCAATCGCGGCGTGCGGCTGGCGAATTTCGGCTACCTCGGTCACATGTGGGAGCTGTACGCGATGTGGACCTGGGCGCCGGTGATGATTCGCGCGAGTCTGGCGGCTCAGCACAGCCGGCCGGCACTCGCCGAAGTCGCATCTTTTATCGTCCTCGGCGCTGGCGCCGCGGGGTGTGTCGTCGGTGGGTTGGTGGCAGACCGAGTGGGGCGGACCATCGTCACTTCGTGGGCCATGGCCATCAGCGGCGGGTGCTGCCTGGTCATTGGCTTGCTCTTTGAATCAAGCCCGGCGCTCTTGCTGACTGTCGCCGCTGTCTGGGGCGCCACCGTGGTGGCCGACTCCGCGCAGTTCTCCACCTGCGTCACGGAGCTTGGCGACCCGCAGTACATCGGCACCGCGCTCACGCTCCAGACCTGTCTGGGATTTCTGCTGACGACGATTTCGATTCGGATGATTCCGGTGCTGGTCGATGCAGTGGGCTGGCGCTACGCGTTTATGGCGCTGGCTCCCGGGCCGATCTTCGGAGTGATTTCGATGCTGCGGCTGCGCGGTTTGCCTGAGGCGGTGAAGATTGCGCAGGGGCGGCGGTGAGGCTCAACCTTGTGAGGTTTTCCTGCGAGATTGCATCCTCATCGGCTGTTTGTTAGGCTGAGAGTGTGGTGGCAGCGGAGGAGCAAAGCTATGGCAGCGACCTTGGAAGAATTGGAAAAGCGGCTGATCATGATCGAGCAAGAACTCGCTTGCTGGCGACAACTAATCGGAACTTCGCCCGCCGAGCGTGGAGCGTGGTTGCTGCGCGCGGCCGGTCAGCAACAGGCGCAGATCACGGCAGGTTGGGCCGCCGCGCTGGAACAGATGGGCGTCTGCGGCCAACCCATTGGGGCGGAGAAGGTACAGGAGATGATGACTGCGGGTGGCGTCAGACCAGAAGATAATGAGTTCAGCCGCGGCATCATTGAGATGCGAGAGGAGTGAGCAGCACGCTATATTGTTACCTGGATGCCAGTGCGTTAGCGAAACGATACGCGCCGGAGACCGGCACCGCGGCCATCAATCACCTCTTCACGCGGCTGACACCGGACAGATTGGTTGTCTTCAATGTTGGCGTGGCGGAGGTCGTTTCGATCCTGGTGCGCAAACGGAACGCCAAGCGTCTCTCTCCCGCGGCCTGTTCCCAAGCCACGATTGACTTCGGCGTCGAGATCGTTAATCAAGCCAGCCTTCGCAAAGTGGCGGCCGACACCTCGTTGGTGACCGCTTCACTGCCGCTCATCAACAAACATGCGATCAATGCGACGGACAGCATCCTGTTGCGTTCCGCCTTAGACCTTGCCGCCTACTGGCGCGCCAGTAGTCACGACCTTGTGTTGGTTGCTTCCGACCAGCGGTTGCTGAGAGCCGCACAAGCAGAGGGGCTGGTGGTCTTCAACCCAGAGACACAGACTGAAGCGGACCTTGATTCCTTACTCAGGTAATGTCCGGTAATCACTTCTGTCAGCCCTCACTCCAGCCGCCAGCCCCAGAGCGTGCGGCGGCGCGTGTAGAGGGTGACGGTGTTATCGTGCTCGCCCGCCACCAGCCGCTTCCCGTCGGGCGAGAAAGCGATGGAGACCACGGGCGCCGTGTGCGTGCCGATGCGTGTGATGAGACGCCGCCACCGGACATCCCACAGGTTGATGGTTTTGTCATCACCCGCTGACGCGACCTGCTGGCCGTCGGGCGAGAAGGCGACCGACTTGATGCGCGCGTCGTGCCGGCCAATCACATCTATTGGACGCAGCGGTTCGACCGACCAAAGCCGCACCGTCTTTTCGTCTTCGCCCGTGACCAGCCATTTGCCATCACGCGAAAAGCTGACGCTGATGAGGTGCGTGTTGCTCAACTGGTGATGGGCTATCAGTTGCCATTTCTCGGTATCCCACAAAAGGATGTGCCCGAAATCCGTCACCCAAACTAGCCGCCGCCCATCAGTGGAAAAGGCCGCCCCGTAGATTCCACCCCAGGCAGCGTTATTGGTAGAGGTATAGGCGTTGACGATCTGGCGTCCCGCGGTGCTCTCGTACACTCCGTGCGCAGTTGCCACCCAGCGCCCGTCGGGCGAGACTACCAAACAAGTGTCGCCGGACACATCTTTGACCACCCACTGCGGTTGGCGCCGCGTCGCATCCCAGCGGATGAGAGTGGCACCTTGATCGCAGGAGGCAACCCAGCTTCCATCAGGCGAAAAAGCTACTCCTGCCACTCGCGTGGTGTGCCCAGCCAGCACGGCTTCCTTCTGTCCACGCTCCACGTCCCAGATGATCACTGAGCGGTCTTCGCTAGCCGAAGCAAGATGCTTTCCGTCAGGTGAAAAGGCGACTGCCCGCACCGGCGCGCTGTGCTCGTTGAAATTGGCGGCTTGCTCACGCTCCGTCACCTCCCATAGCAGAATCGCACCATCCCCATGTGTAGAGACAAGCCAGCGTCCATCCGGAGAAAAGGCCACGTTCCAAACAATGGCCGGATACTTCAGGCGGCTGAGTTTGGTCAGTGTGGTGGCATCCCACAGCACGATGTCTTCAGCCCCGGACGCGAGCAATCGGCCATCAGGTGAAAAGGCCACCGCGCGCCCATTGTCTTGGTGGACGAAGTATTGACCGAGGTGCTTGCGCCGGATCAGGTCTGAAAACTCGACATTGCCACCGCTGCCCACGCTTACTAGACGTGTGCCATCAGGAGAGATCGTTGCCCAGTTCCCGCAGCAAGCCACCTCTTCTGGGTAACCCGCCACTGGCTGCCCTGTCGCCACGTCCCAGTATCGTCTATCATGAAACAGGAGCCAGCGGCCGTCTGGGGTAAATAGAAGCTGGCCCCACGCGAACCCAACCGGCAACTCGCGGACTTTCTCCCAGCGGCCCACGTCCCAAAGAATCGTTCGCTGATCAGGCGCGCCTGGTGCGGTGGTTCCTTCTGATGCGGAAGCCAGGAGCCGCCCGTCTGGCGAGAAAGCGACAGCATTGACCTTTCCGGGATGACCGGTCAGCACCTTCACTTTCTTCAGCCCCACCGCGTCCCAGACGATCACTGTCTTATCGTGACTCCCCGTCACGAACCATTTGCCGTCGGGCGAAAAGGCGACTGATGGGACGATGTCAGTGTGATCAGTGAAAGTGGCCTTCCGCTCGCGCCGCGCGAAATCCCAAACGATCACCTGCTTGTCCTCGCCGACCGAGACCAGCAGTTTGCCATCCGGCGAAAAGACCGCTTGCCGCGCCGCCGCCGTGTGCCCATCGCGCACCCGCCTCGGCTCCCACTCTTCACTGAGCGACAGCCACACTGCGATGAACATCGCCACCACTGCCAGCGCCGCCGCCAGCGCGATGGTTTTCATCAGTCTCCGGCTGGCGCGAGTCTCAAGCTGATGTCGCAAGGCTCTGAGATCATCCAGCATTTCGCCCGCCGAGGCGTAGCGTTCATCGCGATCTTTCCTGAGCGCTTTGCCGATGATGCGCGCCAAATCTTTCGGCGCCTCATCCAGCTTCGCGCCAAGCTGAGGTAGTTCGTGAGGGCTGAGCAGTGAGTGCAGCGCTTCGGCGCGCGTCTCTCCTTCAAAGAGGCGCTGCCTGGTCACCAGCTCGTAGAGCACGACACCCAGCGAAAACAAATCTGTTCGCGCATCGAGCGGCTGCCCTCGTGCTTGCTCAGGCGACATGTAACTGGCCGTTCCGATAATCATCCCCGTAGTAGTGAGCGACGGGCAAGGGAGCGACGGAGCGACTGAGGGACGGGGCGACGGGGCGATAAATGGCTCTTCTTCGCCGCGCCCCCCTGTCTCCACATCTCCCTGTCCCCCCGTCGCCCAGTCGCCCCGTCCCTCAGTCGCAAGTTTGGCGATGCCGAAGTCGAGCACTTTCACCAGCCCGTCCTGCCGGACCATGATGTTCTCCGGCTTGATGTCGCAATGAATGATGCCGGCCGCGTGAGCGACCTTGAGCGCGCTGGCGGTTTGCATGGCCAGGTCAATCACCGCTGGCACTGCAATCCGCGTCTCTTTCATCTGCTGGCGCAGCGTGCGCCCTTCGATGAACTCACTGATGATGAAATGCAGTCCGTTGTATTGCCCGACTTCGTGAATCGTAAGGATGTTCGGGTGATTGAGGGCTGAGGCCGCCTGCGCCTCACGCTCGAAGCGGCGCACGCGATCCGCGTTTCTGGTGAACTCGACGGGCAGCACCTTGAGCGCCACCCGACGATTGAGCGTGGTGTCACGGGCGAGATAGACCTGACCCATCCCGCCTTCGCCCAGCAGCGCCAGAATCTGATAGCGGCCAATACTCTCTCCCGCCAAAGACGGCGCGTGATCTGCCGCCAGCCCCCTGGCCGCGATCTCCAGGGCGGGAGCTTCGATAAAATTCTCCGCCGTCGCTTCATTGCTGAGCAAGGATTCAACCTCCTGGCGCAACGCCTCGTCGGCAGCGCAAGCCTGCTCAAGAAACGCCGCCCGCTCACTTGGCTGGCGGTCGAGCGCTTCGTGGAAGACCTCCTCGATCTGCCGCCAGCGTTCCGGCTCGATCATCCGCTCAGTTTTCATCCTGCACCTCACCTTTTCAGTTCGCGCAAGAGCCACCTTTTGGCGAAGCGCCAATCTCGCAGCACCGTATCGGGCGAGACCTTCAGCACCTCGGCCGTCTCCTCCACGCTCAGCCCGCCGAAGAACCGCAACTCCACAACCTGACTCTTCCTCGGATCGAGCCGAGCCAAGCTCATGAGCGCATCGTCGAGGGCGACCAGGTCCGCCTCGCGCTCGTAAGAAATCACCGCTGCTTCGTCCAGCGTGATCCGATTCAGATCGCCGCCCTTTTTGAGACTCTGATGAGAGCGGGCGAATTCCACCAAAATCTGCCGCATCAATCGCGCGCAGATGCCATAGAAGTGAGTGCGGTTCTTCCACTGCACGTTGATGCCATCAACGAGCCGGAGCCAGACCTCGTGAATGAGCGCCGTGGTTTGCAGCGTGTGGCCGGGGCTCTCGCGCTCCATATAGGACTTGGCCAGCCGGTGGAGTTCTTCGTAGACCAAGGGAGCCAGCTTGTCGAGGGCGGCTTGATCACCATTGCTCCAGGCCAAGAGCAGTTGCGTGATCTCGTGTGGTGATGTCGTGGTCATAGCATCTGCTCCTGAAACTGAGGTCAACTGCCGATGCGGCAGATTGTAGCACCGTCGCCAGACTCTCGCCTAAGTGCCGTCGGGGAGAGCAGAAATATTTCGACGCCTTGTTAACTGGGCCGGAAATAAAGCGGAAGCTCGAAGGCCGCTAGCCTAGGAAGTGTGAAGCTTTTCGAAAACCCATTCGCGAATCAACTCGGCGGAATCCATCCCCTTCGCCCCCGCCATTTCCTGGATGGCTTTCGCTTCCTCAGACGGCAAATGAATCTTGACTACCGTCCGCGGCTCGAAGACTGGCACTGCCACCTCTTCCAACTCCTCCGCGAAATCCGTCAGGTCGTGGCTGTCCCAAAACCGGGCCAGTTCTTGAATCGAATCAGTCTGCGGAATCTTATCGCTGCTCATCGATTTCTCCATCGCCGATACCGGCGTTTTTCGTTCTCGGTCATGGGCCGTGCCGTGACCGGATACCCTTTGCCGTCGGGGAACTGGATCACGACACAGAACAAATACCGCCCGCCCGCGGTTTGCCCGAGGGCGTAATAAACTGGATGCTTACCCTCAGCTTTGGCCCTTTGCACGAACGGCTGGCCGAAGCAAACTTCTTCGACCTCTTCCGGTGTTACGCCGTGTCGCGCAATGTGATCAATCCGGTCTTCCGGCCAGATGATCTCATGGATCCTCATTCAAGAATTGTACTCGATGCCGGTTGACCTGCCAATCATCACCCGACGTGGCGTGACACGAGTGCCACTTCATGAAGCAGACGCAACTCACTTCCGACGCGGCAGGCCGCACCTCAGCTTTAACCGCACAGGCCGAAATATTTTCGACGCCGTTCAAGTTTTGACGCTCAGATTTCGCATGTATTAGTGGGGGCCGAAAAAAGCCGATGGGGAAATTTCTTCATCCATCTGTATCTTGATATTAGATGAGTAAGGCAAATCCCAACTCGCTTCGTGCGACGCGACTGTCAAGTCTTAGAACCTCGAGCGAGCCAGTTCTTGAGATGCTCGATGAATGATGATGTGGTACGAGCCGCGCAGCTATGCTTCATTCATTGCGCCAATCTTGACCTTTACTCCCAGGCGGCTTCACCCCCTGGGAAATTGTCGTCACTGACCGCACTCATCCTTGCGTGACATGATCACTCAGCCCACTCGGAGGCTGTGGTAAGGTCCGCCTCACTATCAGAGCGCGACAGGAGCCAGTCTTGTTGAAGCATAAACGCCATCGCTTAATTTACTGGTTGAGCGCCGCCCTGCTCGCTCTGACCTGGGCCACCACGGCCTTCGCCCAGAGCACGATCACCTATCAGTATTTCTATGACGATCTGGGACAACTGGTCAAAGTGGTGGACTCGACCGGCAATGTGATCGAGTATGTCTACGATGCCGTCGGCAATCTCCTGCAAATCAAGCGGTCGACGATTGCCAGTCCTCTTGCCATCTTCAACTTCACGCCCCAGAAAGGCGGGATCGGGGCGACGGTCACGGTCCAGGGGCAAGGATTCATCTCCACTCCGTCCGGCAATACGGTGCTGTTCAATGGCATCGCGGCCACGGTCATCTCTGCTACCAGTACCAGCCTGATGGTAACGGTGCCGGTCGGAGCAACCACCGGGCCGATTGCGGTGACAGCGGCCGGGAGAACAGTCACATCAGACCGCGACTTTACATTGCTTCCGCTGCCGGTGATTACCTCCGTCCTCCCCAAACTTACCCTCCCAGGTTCCATGATTTCGAACTTCCGGGTCACTGGGGCGAATCTTACCGGCGCTGCCTTTTCCTTCACGCCCATGTTTTCACCACCAGCCATCACTATCGGGACAGTCTCTATTGATCCATCCGGCACCTCGGCAGTATTCGACTTGATTGTCGCTGCCAATGCTGTGGGCACGTTCGTTTTGGTCGCGACTAACTCCGTGGGGAGTTCTGATGCCTTCCCATCGGCCACCAACACGCTGAAGGTGCTCGATCCCAACGCCGCGTACTTGCCGATCAGCGCAGGCGTCTCGGTGCGCAACGGAAACACCTTCCCCAGTGCACCCATCAGTGCAGGTGTCTCGGTGCGCAATGGAAACACATTTTCCAGCGTGCCTATCAGTGCGGGCGTCTCGGTGCGTAACGGAAACACCGTCTCCAGTGCGCCGCTGGGTGTCAGTGTGTCTGTGACGAAGGGGCCGAATATCTCGGCGATTTCGCCTAATAGTGTGTCGAGAGGTGCAACCGTTACCGTCACCATCAGTGGCGCCAATTTGAGCGGCGCAACCAGCGTTCAATTCATCACCAATAATGGTGTGCTGGATTCGAATCTCGCCGCCTCTAACTTAAACGTCAACGCTAATAGCACCTCCCTGACCGCAACCGTGGCCGTCAACGCGGGTGCCGCGCTCGGTCGCCGGCTCGTCGTCGTCTCGACATCGGCCGGGCATTCGCTGGCCGTTGATGTCGGCTCGAACGGCATCGAGATCGTTCAGTGACGCGAGCGCTAGTATTCATCAGTTATCAATCGGCTTTGGAACGAGAGGAAGTAAATGTCAGGCTTGCATTGCAACCAAAAGGAGAAGACAGCGATGTTCTTAAGTGATGGTGAAACCTCTTTCGATCATCTCTTGATGATCAAACGGTTGGCCGCTTCGGTCACACTCGTCCTTTTACTGGTGCGTGCCATCGTGCCTGCTCATGCACAAGGCAATTTTAGCAGCGGCTCGACGGGGACTGATGGGGCATTTGCACCGACGGCCAATATAACGGTACAGCTTCCTGAAAACGGCGTCTTCAACTACACGACCGTCAATATCCCGTCTGGCGTAACAATCACCTTCAAGCGCAATTCAAAGAATGCGCCGGTCACGATCCTCGCGAGCGGTAATGTCGCCATCGCTGGCGCAATCGCTCTTGATGGCGAAGGTGGCGCGCTTCACAAAGGCGGCACTGGAGGGCCGGGTGGGTTTAACGGCGGGGCAGGCGGGATCATCATCGACGGCTATAACTTGGGCACTACAGGGGATGGACCTGGGGGCGGGGCCGGCGGACGCTTTGTTGACCCTACTAACGGTCCTATCGGGGGCGGTGGCGCAGGTTTTAGTTTGGTTGGTGGAAATGGTGGCGGTTCAAATCAGGTTATGGGAGTAGGTGGCCCGCGTTATGGGACTAACACATTACTCCCGCTCATTGGCGGATCCGGTGGCGGTGGCGGTGGCAGTCCATTAGATAGCAATTTTCAAGGTGGGTCAGGTGGGGGAGGTGGCGGCGCAATTCTGATAGCAAGCTCTGGCAGCATTACCTTGACAGGATCCATCCATGCAAGAGGTGGCGCGGGGTCTAATGCTTCGGGGGAGTGCAGTGCAGGAGGTGGAGGAGGATCTGGGGGGGCGATTCGACTTGTGGCAAATGCCATCACTGGTAGCGGAACATTGGATGTTGGAGGAGGAGGTGGTGGTGGTGGGAGTGTTTTCCGTTGCAGCCCTCAACCGCAATACCAACATGCCAATGGCGGCCGAGGCTCAAGTGGCTTCGTAAGAATAGAGGCCTTTGATCTAAGCTCTTTCAGTATTGCAGTTGCGCCAAATGATTCGACTGCCATCAGCATTACACAGCCGAAACCGGCTATCTTGCCAAACGCGCCGCAATTAACAATCGCCTCGGTAGCTGGAATTACCGCTCCAACCTCTCCTCGTGGCTCCTTGTCAGGCGCACCGGACATCGTGATCCCAACCACGCAAACCACTCCGGTGCCCGTCGTGATTCAGGGAGCAAACCTGTCGGTCGGAACACCTGTGCAAGTGACGGTCACACCAGAGAACGGCGCCCGCACGCCCGTCAATTGCACTCTTGCTGGCAGCCAAACATCCTCCACTTGCACTGCCAATGTCCTGTTGCCTACGACTGGACTAAGTGTGATCAGCGCCACGGCCACCATCGAGTTGATGGCCGCGAACGCACGCCCTCTCTTCATCAATGGCGAGCGCGTTGATCGCGTCGAGGTCGCCGCAGTCTACGGCGGGGCTTCGGAGGTGACCTACATCACGCGGTCAGGCCGGCGAATAAAAAGGGCTGAATAACGGGACGCAGTAGAGAAGGACTGAGCGCGAGGGCAGAGCGATGAAGAAGAGCATCCAATTGGCGGGTTTGATGGTGTGGCGAAAGGCTAAGGGTCTGACTCGGATGACAGATCTGATCACCTGGCCGAATGTGTGTGCTCAGCGTCTCGCACGAATCAAGCACTCAGTCTGCGGCCCTCGACGCTCGGCTCTGACCACGTGGCTGATGATGCTAGCGATGCTCTGGCACGCGGCGGTGGCTCCGGTGGCGAATGCGGCGGGCGGGAGATCACGTTCGCTTGAATCACCGCCGCAGGGCGAGGCCGTAGCGGCGGCGCAATCCGGGGACACGATCACAGTTTACGGGCCGCGCCGCTTCAATCATTTGACCTATCCGGCAACGATGGTCAGCGATCAGTTCCCGCTTCCGGAGGATGCCGTTGCCCCTTTCACTTTGCGGATCGAGAACGGCACACCTGATGGCTCGCGGCGTGTCGGGAGCGTGAGGATTCGGATCAACGGCGTAGACCTGTTCATTCCTCCGTTCCGCTCTTTGAGCGTCCCTTCGTTTACGCTCCCCGTCACGTTGGGCGCGGTGAATAGATTGGAAGTCAACTTGATCGGCCCGCTGAGCTCATACCTGACGATCACCATCAAGGCAGCGCGTAGCCCGGCCGCGCTCGACGCCGTCGAGCCATCGCGCGCCACTCAAGGGCAGATGCTGACGGTGACCTTGCGCGGCCTCCATACGCAGTGGGTGGCCGGGCAGACGAGCGCTTCACTTGGCGCTGAAGTGTCGGTGGGCGGATCGGCCTTCGGTGAACTCGGTCCGGTGACAGTGATGGATGCTCACACTGCTCTCGCCGCAGTCAAGGTTTCGCCGACGGCGGCCCTCGCTCCGCGCACGGCACGAGTGGTGACGACGTTTCCTGGGGGCGCTCCGGAAAAGACTGAGACTTTGGCCGATGCTTTCACTGTCGTGGCTGTCACCCCGCCCGGCTCCGCGTCATCGAACGTCACTACGCTGGCCGGAGTCGCAGGGTCTCCAGGCTTCGCCGATGGGGCCGCTGCGCAAGCGCGCTTCCAGGATCTAGCCGGGGTCGCCGTGGGGCCAGATGATGCGATCTATGTCGCTGATGCCGGCAACCATCGCATCCGTGTGGTTCGCAATCAACCCGGAGCGTCGGGCACGCCCGTGCTGACTGTCTCGACGCTCGCGGGCAACGGCACGCCAGGCTCCGCTGATGGATCAGCCAACACCGCACGCTTCAACAACCCGCAAGGCGTCGCGGTGGAGGCGAGCGGAGCCGTCCTGGTCGCCGATACCGGCAACCATTGCATCCGGCGCATCGCCCCCGACGGCACCGTCACGACCATGGCGGGCGATGGCATAGCGGGTTTGAGGGATGGGCCGAGCGGTCAGGCACGCTTCAATGCTCCGCGCGGGATCGCCGTTGATAGTCTGGGCAACATCTACGTCGCCGATACGGGCAATGCTGCGGTGCGGGTGATCACTCCGAGCGGCGAGGTGAAGACTGTGGCCGGTGACGGCTCGATTGGCGCGAACGACTCGCCCAATGCGCGCTTCAACGGCCTAGTCGGGATCGCCGTTGACGGGACGACCGTCTACATCTATCTGGCCGACACGGGCAATCATCGGATCCGCCGGCTTGATGTGAGTGGCATGGTGATGACGCTGGCCGGCGCCGAGCGCGGCTTCGCCGATGGCACGGCGAATCAGGCCCGCTTCGCCGACCCATCGGGGATTGCCATTGATGGAGCGGGAAAGATCGTGGTGGCCGACGCGACGAACTCGCTCGTGCGCCTGGTCGATCCCGACCTCGCCTTGAGCGGTGCGGCCTCAGCGGTGACGACGCTGGCCGGGGCCGGCGATATTCGCGGCTCCACCGATGGTCCGGGCAATCTCGCCCGCTTCTTCACGCCACGCGGCATCGCCGTCTCCGCCTCAAGCGCCATCATCGTCGCGGACACCGGCAATCACGTCTTGCGCCGCATCCTGCTGCCGCCGGCCATTCTCTCTTTCTCTCCTGCGCGGGCGCGTGCGGGCGAGACGATCGCGATCCAGGGTGACCGCTTCGATGGCCGCGCGCCGGATCGCAACCTCGTCCGCTTCGCACGCGCTGCGCAAGCTGGCGGCGGCCAGACCGCTGCTCGGGTCACTGCGGCGACGCGCACTCAGCTCACCGTCATCGTCCCGGAGGATGCCGCCACCGGCCCGGTCACGGTTCAGACCGAAGGCGGCACCGCCATCAGCCCCACCAACTTTGAGGTTCTCTCTTCCTCGCCCGTCATCACGGACTTCAATCCCAAGTCAGCGCCCATCGGCACTCTGATCACCATCACCGGAAGCAACTTCGTACCAACCCCTGGGGCCGTCCCCCAGGTCACCATCAACAAACAAGGCGGCGGGACCATCGCGGCACCGGTGGCCAATTCCAGCGCCACCACCATTGCGTTCACCATTCCGACCGGAGCTGCCAGCGGCCTGCTGACCGTTACCACCGGCGGTCAAAGCGTGACCTCGACCGCTCAACTGACCATCGTGGCCTCGACCAGTTTCACGCTCGCCGCCGCGCCCAACACCGCGGATGTGATTCAGGGGCAGTCCATCAGTTACGCCGTCACGCTGAGCAGCGCCAATGGATTCAACCAGCTTGCACCGCTCAGCGTGACGGGACTTCCCGCTGGAGTGACGGCCACCTTCACACCGCCGCAGATCACCGCCGGGCAGACCTCTGTGCTCAAGATCACCGCGCCCAGCAACCAACCTACCGCGACGGCAACCTTATCCGTTTCCGCCTCGGCCACCGTGGACGGCATAGCTTTGACTCGTTCCGCCAACCTGACCCTCAACATCAAGCCCATCACGACCTCGTTCCTGGGCCGCACAGTAGTGGCCGATCCGTTGGAGACTCCATTGGCCGGCGTGACGATCAAGTTTCTGGGAGTGGATGGAAACGGAAAGCCGACGGGCTGCTCCGGGCAAACGGTCTCCGACGCCGCCGGCAACTTCTCTTTCACCAACCTGCCCACTGCCTGCGCCGGATCGCAACTGATCCGTTACGACGGCTTGACAGCCGCCTCGCCGCCCGGCAAGTACGCCGGAGTGGATCTGGTCTACAACCTCGTGCCCAATCAAGTGACCGTCTCCCCGGTCCTGGTCCACTTGCCCCGCATTGACGACAAGGAAACGGTGATGGTGCAGCAGAACGCCTCAGCGGATCAGACGTTCACATTCAAAACCATCCCCAACCTCTCGGTGACGGTCTACGCCGGGACGACCTTCACGCTGGTTGACGGAACCAAACCGAATCCATTCCCGTTCACTGCGGTGCAAGTGCCCGTTGACCGGCTGCCGGATGCGAAGCCGCCCAACCCACAAATGCTGATGGTCTTCATCGTCGCGTTTCAGCCGGCCAATGCGACGGCCAGCCAGCCGGTGGCAATCACGTATCCCAACACGATCAATACCGCGCCGGGGACCAATATGGTCTTGATGACGCTCGATCCGACGAAGGGAACGATGGTGCCTTATGGGACGGGGACTGTGGCTGATGATGGTATGCAGGTGATTCCGGATCTGGATCCGGCCCATCCTGGCAGGCGCTATGGCCTGGTTCACTTCGATTGGCACGGACAAATGCCTCCACCGATAAACGATGTGAATTTGTGCCCTGCTTGTCCTGCTCCCGAAGCCGGAGATCCGATTGACATCTCCTCTGGCGTTGCAGTCTACAGGCATACAGACATCGCAATGAACGGATTGCGCGGAGGGGTGACATTTGTCCGGACCTACCGCGGGCTATCCGTATCTGAGAGGTGTGTTGGAGGGGGAGTCTGTGGGGGTGGCGCTCCATTTGGAGTTGGAATCAGCAACAACTACGCCTATCAGCTTAATATTAATCAGATGAACGACATGGTGATCAATCTGGTGATGCCGAATGAAAGCCAATTTCCGTTCACCAAGCAGGCGGACAGCACCTATCTCAATTCGACGAATCCTCTACTGCGTGGCGCGGTGCTGCGCAAGGTCTCCGCCAATGGAGATACTTTTGATTTGCGATGGAAAGACGGCACGACGTTCCGATTTGAGAGGAGATCCGTTCTTCAGTTCTTCATCATCGTCTTAACATCTATCACCGACCCCAATGGTAACAAGATTATCTTGGAACGAGACGGGCAGCGGCTCACGGGTATCGTTGATCCCGTCGGGAGAAGGTTAACTCTGAATTACGATAGTAACGGTTTCGTGAGCGAGATTCGCGATCCAATTGGACGGCGAGTTGTGTATGACTACAGCGGTGGCATTAGAAGTTTACTAACCGCTGTCCACCATCCGGATGGCAGTGTTACCCGATACGAATACAATAGATATTTGCACCTCACGCGGATTCTGGATCCGAGAGGTGTCGTCCTGGCTGAGAATACTTATGACCGAGATGATCCAATTCAACGTGTCATTGAGCAGAAACGGCCAGATGGAGGAAAGCTGAAGTTCGAATATAAACTCCTGAATCCCACGGTGCCGACCAGTCCGGTTCAGGAAACCACGGTCACCGATCCGCTAGGCAATAAGACCGTCTACAGATTCAATTCGGAGGGCTTCCCCATCGGTGTGACCGACACTTTGGGACAGACCAAGGTACTGGAGAGGGAAGGGGGAAGCAATCTGCTCACGACTATCAAGGGGAATGCCTTGTGCGGCATTTGTGGCGATCCCGGCGCAGGAGATCAAACCTTCAGTTATGATGCTTTCGGCAATCTGTTGGCCAGCACTGACGCGCTGGGGAACAAAACCACCCTCACCTACGAACCAGTTTTCAATAGAGTCGCTTCGATTACCGACCCGCTCGGTAAGATCACGGGCTTTACTTATGATTCCCGTGGGAACCTGATGAAGGTCACCGACGCGAACGGGAAGATAACCTCCTTCGAAAACCAGAACGGTCTCATCACCTCAATTACCGATCCGCTCAATCAACGGACGATTCTGTCATACGACAGTTTCGGTAATCTGGCAGGGATTGTGGACCCACTCGGCCATAAGACTTCATTGAGATATGACGCCGTGTCCCGACCGATTGAAGCCGTGGACAGCCTTGGCAGAAGGAGCGCGATTACCTACGACAACCTTGACCGGGTTATCACCGCGACGAACGCGAAGAATGACAACGCCAGCTTCGCTTATGATGCTGTTGGAAACCTGCTCTCGGTCACCAACGCGAAGGGGAGCCAGACCAAGTTTACCTACGATGCTTTGAATCGTTTGGAGACCAAGACCACGCCGCTTGGCAAGACAGATACACGCCAATACGATCTCAACGGGAATTTGAAGCAGTTTGTTGACCGCCGCGGCCAGAAGAGTGAGTTCACTTACGATGCCCTGGATCGCCTGATCGGAGAGACCTACCTGGATGGAAGCCGTGTCAGCCGCTCCTACGACGCCAACAGCCGCTTATTGCGTGTTGATGATCCAGCCGGGGGCGCGTTTGTGTTCAGTTACGATCTGGCTGGCCGTCTAGTTGGCTCTGCCGGCCCATTCGGAACCGTGCAGTATTTGTACGACCAATTGGGAAGAGTCACTTCCCGCCAGGTTGTAGGGCAGCCGGCGGTTGAATACTCCTATGACCCGGTAGGGAATCTTCTCAAGGCAAGTACCTCTCAGGCCACGGTGAACTTTGAATATGATGCGAGGAATCAACTGCTCAAGCTGAATCGCTCCAACGGGGTTTCCACGCAGTACGGTTATGATGAACTCGGCAGACTGTTATCTCTGACGCACTCCAGAGGAGCCGAGATTCTGAATTCCCAGAGCTACGTCTACGATGCGGTAGGAAACAGGACTCGCTACACGACGAACATTGGGCGGCCACTGGGCACCCAACCCGCGAGTAGCCAATACGACAAAGACAATCGTCTGCTGCAAAGAGACGCCACAACCTATTCCTACGATAACAATGGCAACCTGATTATCGAAGCTGGCCCAGCAGGACTTACCACGTACACCTGGGATTCCAGAAACCGGTTGCAGTCCATTGTGACGCCAACCGGACAAACAACCACCTTCCTTTATGATTTTGCAGGCAATCTCATTTCACAGAAGGATACAGGCCCTGGTCTCAATCTCTCCCAAAACTTCGTGTTGGATGATCTCACGAACATCGCTTACCAAAGTAACGGTAATGGTGATCAGTTCTCGGTTTTGACGGGTCAGTCTATAGACGAACATTTGGCGATTGTTCGATCCGGTGGGCAGGTTGAATATGTATTGTCAGACGCCATCAATAGCACCATTGCCACCGTTGACCGGAATGGTGCCATCAAGACGCAATTCTCTTACGATGCGTTTGGGCAAACCGGTTCGATGGGAGGTAGTTACCCTTTCCAGTACACTGGAAGAGTGCCGGTATCGGAAAACCTCTACTACTATCGGGCAAGATATTATAGTGCAATTGCAGGGCGGTTTATCAGTGAAGATCCGATAGGTTTCAGCGGGGGCTTAAATCAGTATGACTATGTGCTCAATGATCCGATTAACCTGATTGATCCTAATGGAGAAATCCCGTTGGTGGTAATAATACCTGTTGTTGCAGGAGTGATAAGTGGGACATTCAGTGCAATTAATGAAGCCCGAAAATGTAACGCCAGGGGATTAGATATTTTGCGGGCGTTTGGTAATGGTGCGATTGGTGGCATCGTAGGATCATCTGTTGGTTTATTAACAAGAAACCCATATCTTGCAGGTGCAGCAAGTGGATTGGCTAGTAATTTAGTAGAGCAGTTCTTAAATGGTGGCAAGTTCAATTCCACTTCCCCGTTTTTAGCAGCAGGCTTGGGCGGATTGACTGGCGGCGTTTCATCTGTAGTAATACCCAGAGGGCCAGGCCGTCCGCTGGATCTGTTTCTTTCAAGAAGTACGCTAAGCGATTTTACAAAACTTTCTCAGGTAAGCTTAGGTAGAACAGTATTAAGCGGTGTACTCAGTGGTGAGCGTCGCCTACTACTCAATGGTGCAGGCGATCCTAATGATTGTGGTTGTAGGTAACGAAGTGCGAATCTTTCCTAGATGAGCATTTGCCGGAAAGCATCCAAGAATGTTACCTGCTGCTCACCCTCGAACAAGTCTCCGGAGCAATTGTCTTCGATCTCGGCTACCGGGTAGAGGTCGAAGCTGACTCGACAAGCGCTTGCAGCGACGAGGGCATCCAGTGCCATTCGCGGCGTGGCCCCGGTCTGCGGTGGTGGCGCTTGGCTCTCCGGCCTGCTGCTCGCGACCTTGGGCCAGCCCAGAGAGCACACGTGTGGCAGGGGCCGTCTTCAGCCGTGGGCACAATGAAGGTATCGCCTGTTTCGCGTGCCCGGCGTGATAGCCATGATCTGCATTGAATTCCTGACGGATTTACCTATCGGACCCGTGCCAATGGTGCTAAAATATGCGGCACATCACGGGTCTCAAAGGAGACAGGTTATGAAACGAATGGCCAAACCACGAACTGTCAAAGCGGCTCGTAGCGCTAGCCAACATCGCCGCAAGACGCAGGGCAGCAGGCCGGCACGGATCAAGACAGGAACGTCCAAAACGGCCAGCGCGCGGCGGGTAATTCTCACCCCCAGAGAACCCAGTGTCACTGGCGCCAAGAAAATCAAGGCGGCAGTCAAGGCGGTGATTAGAGAATCAAAAGCCGCGTGAGCAACGCTGGTTGCCTCTCAAGGCCGGACGGTGCGCTCACCCATGCAGCTCGCCTATGCCTAAAATTCCCGCCGACTTCGAACTCAACGTCTTCATCAACTGTCCGTTCGACCAGCCATACCAGCCAACTGCGGTCGCGCTCTGAAACTGACATCCTCATCCGATTGGGCTACAATAGCGGCGGCTGAGCCTCAGCCCGTAAATCTTTTTTGTGGAGGTTGGAGACTATGAGCTTGCCACAATCACAAGTGATCTACACCGTGGAAGAGTATCTGGCGTTGGAACGAGCCTCGGAAGAGCGTCACGAATATCTGGACGGGCAGATTTATGCGATGGCGGGCGAGAGCCCACAACACGGCGACATTTGCGTCAACCTCGTCCGTGAGCTGAGCGCACAGTTGAGGGGCACACCTTGTCGGGTCTGGACGAAAGACGCCAAGGTGCGCAGCGGGCCGCTGCCGAGAAGCCGTTATTCTACCAAAGGGTTGTTTTCTTACCCCGACCTAGTCGTCGTGTGTGGAGAGCCGCAGTTCCTCGATGAGCACCGCGACGTGCTCGTCAATCCGCGGGTCATCATCGAAGTCCTGTCGCCGACCACCGAAGCCTTTGATCAGGGGGAGAAGTTCCGGCGCTATCGCCGGTACAATCCATCCCTGACGGATTACCTGATCGTGGCCCAAAGCCAACCGCTCGTCGAACACTTTGCGCGACAGGAGAATCAGCCATGGGTGATTGCGGCCTCGGTCTGTGAGCTGTCAGACGACGTGCGGATCGCTTCGATTGACTGTACGCTGCGGCTGGCGGAAGTCTACGACCGCATAGTGTTTCCGGTCGAAGCCCCGGAGCCGCCTGAGGAAGGATAACCGCAGCCCTGAGTGAGCAAGGCAGACGCCGCGCTCGCCCACGGCCCGCGCCTGACACTTGCCACCGCTCAGGCTACAATCTAAACCTGCTTGCCGATGGTTAGGACGAGAATACGCGAACTGACCCAGTCGATGGCTTCCGTCATGAGCCGGCTCCTGCTTCTAAAAGTCTTCAGGGGGAGGTGATGATGCGGCATTATCTCATTCTTGGAGGGCGACTGCGAGGGGCGCCGGGGTGCCGATGGGGAGGGTGTCAGCTATGGCTTTCGATCTGAGCCTCATTCCGGCGGCCGCCCTAGCATGCGACCGGCGAGGCGCTTGGTGAATGGGGCGTCTTCGATCTGAAGCAAGATCACTCCGCACAGGACCGCCGCGCCGCCCGCGACCTGCGCCGGTGCCATGCGCTCGCCGAGCCACACCCAGGCCAAGGTGGCCGCCACTACCGGCTCCAGCATGGAAGTGATCGTGGCCCGGCTCGCTTCAAGCTGACGCAGGCTCGCGAGGTAGAATCCGAACGGGAGCACGGTGGCGAACGTCGAGAGGTATAGAAAGAAGCCCCAGGTCGTGCGGTCGTACCTCGCCCAGGGCATGGTCCACAGGGGGCGGAGGACCAGCCACGCGGCCGCCGAGCAGAGGAAGGCATAACAGAGCACTGCCCTTGGATCGTAGCGTCGCAGGCCGTACTGACTGTAGCTGGTGTAGAAGGCGAAGGCGAAGGCCGAGGCTACGGCAATGGCCACACCTGTCAGTGATACCCGTGCCACGCCGCCTGGCTGCCCAAAGACCATCAGCGCGCAGCCACCCACCGCCGTGAGCCCCGCTGCCACCTTGCCTAAGGTCAGCCGCTCGGTCCCGGATAAGACACCATAAGCCATCAGCAACAGCGGCGCGAGATACTGGAGCAGGAGCGCCAGGCCGACCGTAGTCAGGTCGACGGCCAGGTAGTAGAGGAAGTGATTGGCGGCCAAGCCGACAACGCCCAACAGGAGAAAGTAAGGGAGGTCGGCGCGGCGAATCTTGAGCACTTGCGGCGAGAAAACGGCGAAGATGGCGAAGAGGAAGATGGCGGCAAGAGTGGTCCGAATGGCGACGAGTTCAACGGGGCGGACTTGGCCGCGGAAGAGGAACTTGTTGATCACTCCCGAGAGCCCCCACAAGACGGCGGCGCTGGCAGCCAAGGCATAGCCGCGTCTAGGGCTTGTCAGTTGTCCGTGGTCAGTTGTCCGTGGTCTGTTGTTAATAGCGCTCATCTTGTTAGGGAATGCCTGATGGTTTGTTAAGCTACGGACAACTGACAACTGACCACGGACAAATTACAGCTTGATGTTATATGCCTTGATCTTACTATTGAGCGTCGTGTTATTCATCCCGAGCAGCTTCGCCGCCCGGCTCTGGTGCCCGCCCGTGAACTCGAGCGCGCGGCGGATCAACTCGACCTCGAAGCGTGAGACCTCGTCATAGAATGAGATGCCGCGCGAGAGGTCGATGGCGCTGGCTGAATCAGGCGTGGCCATACTGGTCGCCGCTCGCAGCTGCGGGTTGAGGATCTCCTCGCGCAGGCATTCGAGGGTCAACTCGTTGCCGCGGGCAATGATCACTGCGCGTTCGAGGGCCGTCTCCAGCTCCCGCACGTTGCCCGGCCAGGGGTAGCTTTCGAGCGCGCGCAGCACCTCCGGCGAGAGCTGTTCGGAGATACTGCGCCCGTTCTCCTCGTTATACTTGCGGATGAAGTGCTGGGCCAGCGGCAGGATGTCTTCGCCCCGGTCGCGCAACGACGGGAGGTGGATATTGATCACGTTGAGGCGGTAGAAGAGGTCCTCGCGAAAATCGCCGGCTTCGACCGCGCGGCGCAAATCGCTGTTGGTCGCGGCGATGATCCGCACGTCGACGCGGCGCGGCTGCGTGTCGCCCAGGGGCGTGAACTCGCGCTCCTGGATGACGCGCAGCAGGCGGGCCTGGGTCTCGGGCGGGATAGTGCTGATCTCGTCGAGGAAGATCGAGCCGCCATCGGCCACCTCAAACAACCCCTTCTTGGCCGCCACTGCCCCGGTGAAGGCTCCCTTGGTGTGGCCGAAGAGTTCCGACTCCAGCAGGTCAGCCGGGATGTTGCTGCAATTGACCGCGACGAACTGGCCCGACTCGGCTCGCGGGCTGGAGAAGTGAATCGCCCGCGCGACGACCTCCTTGCCGGTCCCGGACTCGCCTGTGACCAAGATCGTCGAGCGGGCGGGGGCGACCTGCTCGATCAGGTCATAAACTTCACGCATGACCGACGAACTGCCGACGATCTGGCTCCGGTCGGCCGAGGTCCTGAGCGTCCGGCGGAGCACGCGCCGCTCCTCATCCCGCCGCCGCCGCGCGATGCCAGCGGCCACTGTGCGCAGGATCTGCTCGTTCTCAAACGGCTTGCGCACGCACTTGAAGGCGCCCAACTCCCAGGCCGCGACGGCCGTGTCGAAGGTCGCGTAGGCCGTGATCATAATCACGATCGCTTCGCGGTCGAGTTTGAGGATCTCTTCGAGCGTGCGCAGGCCGCCGATCCCCGGCATCGAAACGTCGAGCAGGATGACGTCATAGGTCCGCTCGCTCAGGCGGGCCAGCCCTTCTTCGCCCGTCTTGGCGAGTTCAACCCGGTAGCCGTCCTGTGCGAGCAGGCTCTCCAGCACCTCGCGCATGATTTCTTCGTCATCAACGACTAAGACATTACCTTTTTTTGCCATAACTCTGAAGTTCGGTGATCAGCGGCCGGCCAGCAGTAATCGGGACGTGAATAGTAGTGACTGATGGCCAACCGCCGGAGTTGTAATCTTTGATTATCGAACAAGGTTGGAAGCTTAACAAGTGGGTGAACCGGCCGAAAATGGTTCCGCCTTGGCGTCAGGACCTGGTCAGCTTTACAATAGTCCGACTCTTTGAGAGGAGCCTTTAGTTGTACTTAAGCGACCCGGTCCGGTTCGTTCCGATGTCCGGGAAAACTCTTCACCAAGTAAGTAAGGATTTATGAGGAGCCGCAATTTCATTTTACTCACGCTAGCCCTGTCGGCCAGCTTATCACCATTCATCCTGGCGCAGGCGGGGCAAACGCCGCAGACAGCTGGCCAGCAGGCCGCGGAGCCTTGGTTGGCCCTGATTGACGCGGGCAAGTACCCGGAGAGCTGGGAAGCGACCGCCCAGCTCTTCAAATCCAAAGTCAGTAAAGAGCAATGGACCAGCGCCATCCAGAACCTCCGCAAGCCCCTGGGCCAGTTCACCGCCAGAAAGATCAAGAGCGCGACCTACACGACCTCGCTGCCGGACGCTCCTGAAGGGGAGTACGTCCTGCTCGAATATGACAGCTCATTCGAGAGTAAGAAATCAGTCCTGGAGGCTGTGACCCTCATCTTAGAGAAAGACGGCAAGTGGCGGGCGGTCGGCTATTTCATCCAGTAGTTGGCCCAGGCCGTGGCTGCCCGAGGGCATCCCAAAGCGATCTTGAGACTCATTGAAACTTAGCTTGAAGGCCGAGCCGTGACGACAAAACTCTATTGGCATGATTCGCACTTGACCCAGTTCACCGCCTGCGTGGTTGACTCCTTCGTGCAAGACGGCCGCCGCGTGGTCGTGCTCGACCAATCCGCCTTCTACCCGGTCGGCGGTGGCCAGCCGAATGACACGGGCTTCATCGACTCCTCGCGGGTCCTAGACGTGTCGGCGGCCGATGACGACCGGATCCTCCATCACTTAGCCGGCGACGCTCGGTTTGCCGTGGGCGAGGAGGTGCAGTGCGAGATTGACTGGGCACGCCGCCGCGAGATGATGCAGCAGCACACGGGCCAGCACCTTCTCTCCCAGGCATTTTTTCAACTCTTCGGGGCCGAGACGCGCGGCTTCCGCATCAATGATCACGGGGCTGAGATCGATCTCACGCTGGAGGCCGGGCCTGATGAAATCCCGCACGCTATCGAGCGCGCCGAGGAGCTGGCCAACGCCGTGGTCTTCGACGACCGTGAGGTTCGCATCCACACCGTGACCCCGGAGGAGGCCGCACGGTTGCCGCTACGCAAAGAGAGCTTCATCACGGACTGCATTCGCGTCGTTGAGATCGCTGATTTCGACTGGTCGCCCTGCGGGGGGACGCACGCCCGGCGCACAGGTGAAGTCGGGTTGATCGCGGTGCGCCGCTGGGAGCGGGCCAAGCGGATGACGCGGGTGGAGTTCGTCTGCGGCGGGCGGGCTTTGCGCGATTACCGCGCCGCCAACCGGACAGCCGGCGCCGTGGCCGAACGCTTCAGCGTCGCCCGCGATGAGGCAGCGGAGTCGTTGGCCCGCCTCTTCGAGGAGCACAAACAACTCCAGCGTCGCGCCCGCGCCCTCGCCGAGTTGGCAGCTAAGGCCGAAGCGCAAGAGATGCTCGAGGCCGTCCCGTCAACGTCCGGCCCGCGCCTCATCTCGCGCATCTTTGAAGATCGTGATTTTGACGAAGTCAAGCTGCTCGCGCACCGCCTGGTCGCGAGCGACCAAGTCGTGGCCCTGCTTGCCACGCGGGACCGAGAGATGGCGCGTCTGGTCTTTGCGCGCTCGGCCGATGTGGCGGCGGATATGAATGCGCTGCTCCGCGCGGCTTGCGAGGCGATTGGCGGACGCGGCGGCGGCAAACCGGATTTTGCGCAGGGCGGCGGAGCGAGGGTCGCCGAGTTGGAGCGGGTGATGGCCGAGGCGGCAGCCACATCGGTCCCTCGCGGGCAGTGACAGCAGTCCGCCGATTTAAAAGACCTGCTACTTGATGACGAGGAGCACGCAATGTCAGCAGAGGGAGACAAACCAAATTGGCCGAACCGGCCGAACTGGCCGAACTGGAAAGAGCACGGGGTCCGGATCGTCCGCGCCGGCGAGCTTGACACCAATACGCCCCAAACTTCTGGCATGAGCCGGGCCGCCGCGATCACCCACGCCCGCACGGGGGCCAGCAAGCTCTGGGCCGGCACCGTCGTGATCCACCCCAATGCGAAGACCGGCGCCCATCACCACGGCGAGCTGGAGAGCGTGATCTACGTCAACAAGGGGCGGGCGCGCATGCGCTGGGGTGAGCGCCTGGAATTTGTGGCCGAGGCGGGGCCGGGAGATTTCATCTACGTGCCGCCGTTCGTGCCGCACCAGGAGATCAACGCCAGCCCCGACGAGCCGCTCGAATGCGTGCTGGTGCGCAGCGGCCAGGAGCCGGTCGTGGTGAATCTGGACATCCCCGCGGTGGAGCCGCCGGAGGAGGTCAGGTGGGAGGACGCGGGACATCCGCCGGAGGGCCAGCCAGGGGATCGGAGGACCTGATGAACGAGCAGGACATCAAGCTGCTTTACCAATACAACCGCTGGGCGAATGCCCAAATGTTCGACGCCGTGTCCAGACTGACCGCAGCGCAGTTCACCAAGGATTTGGGAGGCAGCCACCCTTCCGTGCAAGAGACACTCGCGCACATCCTGGCGGCCGAGTGGATCTGGCTCAAGCGTTGGCAGGGGACCTCGCCGCCGGCCTTGCTCGACCCAGCGGACTTCCCGAGCCTTGACGCGCTGAGGGTGAGATGGGCCGAGGTCGAGCGGGATCAGGCGGATTTCGTCGGCGGGGTGAACGACGAATCTCTCAAGAGGGTGATCGCCTATGTCAACACGAAGGGCGAGACCTGGCGCTACCCGCTGCGGCAGATGATGCAGCACGTGGTCAACCATTCCTCCTATCACCGCGGGCAGGTGGCGACGATGCTGCGGCAGCTCGGGGCGGAGCCTGCGCCGACGGATCTGCTCCTCTACTTCGACTATCTGTCGAAGCAAAGTGGGTAAGACATCCATACCCAGTTCGGGAAGTCATAGACGGCATCCTTCAACAGGATCATCGTCGGCCATCTCGGCCGCGACCTAAATCAAACCACGAGGCATGGGGGCAGAAAAGCTCACCACAGAGGACACGGAGGATCACAGAGGTTGTCTCAACATTGAGTTCCTCTGTGTGCCTCTGCGTCCTCTGTGGTGCGCATCTGTCCCATTGTTGTATGCTTCGATTTAGGAGACACATCATATGGTGATCGCCGAATGCCGCGGTGTAAAACGTCGCGTGCCCAGACTTGTAGGGTGGTGGGCCGTGCTCGCCCTGAGTTTGTTGGCGGGCGCCTATCGCGCGGCAGGTCAGAATCGGGCTCCGGCCGAAGCGCCGAGGTACAGGATCATTGGATACGTCAGCGGGCGTACAGAGATCCACCGAGTCGGTGCGGAGAAGCTCACGCACATCAACTATGCCTTCGCGCGGGTCAGCGACGGCGGCGAGGTCGTCCTGAGGAATCAGAATTCGCCTGCACACCTGGCGCAACTCCAGGCGCTGAAGGCGAAGAACCCCAGCCTCAAGCTCATCGTCTCGGTCGGCGGCTGGGGCGCCGACAACTTCTCCGATGCCGCCCTGACCGACGCCTCGCGGGAGAAGTTCGCCGGGAGCGTGGTTGACCTGATCAAGAAGTATGCGCTCGACGGGATCGACCTGGATTGGGAGTACCCCGGACAGCCCGGCCCGGGCATCAAGTACCGGCCTGAGGACAAGCAAAACTTCACGCTCTTGTTGAAGGCCGTGCGGCAGCGCCTTGATGCCTTAAGCTCCGAGCGCGGGCGCACGGGCGACGGCCGTTACACGCTCAGCATCGCCTCGGCCGACCGGGAGTACTTCGCGCACACCGAGATGGACAAGCTCCACGTCTATCTGGACTGGATCAACGTCATGACGTACGACTTCTTCGGCAGCCTGGCGAAGACGACCGGACACCACACCGGGCTGTACCGCGCCCCCGGCTCGGGCGAGTCGGCCCGCTCGACGGAGGGCTCCGTGAAGCAGCATCTGAACGCCGGGATTCCTCCGGAGAAGCTGGTCGTCGGTGTGGCGTTCTACGGCCGAGGCTGGGCGGGTGTGAATCCGGAGCATGGCGGCATCGGGCAGCCGTACGAACGCTACACGGAGGAGTACCCCTACTCAAGGCTGGCGCGCGACTATATCGACAAGAGCGGCTTCCAACGCCGGTGGGACGACGCGGCCAAAGCGCCGTACCTCTGGAACCCCGAATCGAGGACCTTCATTTCCTACGACGACCCGGCATCGCTGAAGGAGAAGGCCGATTTCGTCAAGGCCCACCGCCTCGGCGGCATGATGTATTGGGAGCACAGCCATGACCCGGAAGAGGCGCTGTTGAATACGATTTTCAAGCACTTGCGGTGAGTTCAGGAAGCAGTACCACACTGCCTTCAAGTAAGGACATCGGGTGGGCCGACATCTCCACGCTCAGCCGCGGCTCTAACGTTGAGACGGGCGACGCCGGCGGGATCGGAGGAGCCCTGAGAGCCACCTCAGGGCGTTACGAAAAAACTTTGTTTCGGCGGGACGACGGGCGCGTTGGTCTCCTCGGCCTTGGCCACAGCGGCGGCTTCGGCCTCAAGCGCGGTGAAGAATTGCGCGGCCATCATCTTGGCCGACGATTGAACCATGCGCTGCCCGACGCTCGCGATCGTGCCCCCGACGCTCACGTCTCCCGCATAAGTGATGATGGTCTCCTCGCCCTGCTCGGCCAGGTCCAGCGTGCCGGCCCCTTTGACGAATCCAGTCGAACCCTTGCCGTCAACGATCATTTTATAATGCTCGGGCTCGCGCAGCTCGTCCAGGCGGATCGTGCCGGTGTAGACGCCCTTGATCGCCCCCACGCCGGCCTTCAAGATCATTTTGTACGAGCCGTCAGGATTGGCTTCGAGCGACTCGCAGCCGGGCACGCAGCGGCGCAGCACCTCCGGGTCGATCATCAATTTCCAGAGGCGGGCACGGGGCGATCGGATGGTGTGTGTGCCTTCGAGTTTCAATCTGGCTCCTTGGCCGGGTCCACAGGCCCCTGCTTCTTCTCCTCAGCCTTCTCGTCTTTGAGCGTCGAGAGCAACTCTTTCCACTCGAACCATCCCTGTTTGCCGCGGATGTATTTCTCGAACCAGTTGAACTCCGCGACCATCTTCACCATTTGATTGCGCGCATCCGGGATGCCGTGTGTGGTGCCGGGGTAGACGAAGAACTCGGTCGGGACGCCGAGCTTCTTGAGCGCCATGTGCAGCTCTTCGCTCTGCGGGCGGGGCACCCGCGGGTCGCCATCGACGACATGAATCAGGGTCGGCGTCTTGGCGTTCTTGATGTACTTCAGCGGCGAGACGTTCCAGTAGCTGTCGAAGTTGTCGTACGGCGGCTGGCCGCCGTAGTAGAACTCGCGAACGCGCTGCGTGTCGCTCTGGGCGTACATCGAAATCCAGTTGACGGCGCCCGCGCCGGTCGAGATCGCCTTGAAGCGGTTCGTGTGCGTGAGAATCCAGTTCGACCAGTGGCCCCCCGCGCTCCAGCCCATCACCCCCATCTTCTCGCCATCCACCAGGCCGATGCTGATCAGGTGATCGACGCCAGTCATGATGTCGTCGTAGCCCTGGCGGAAGTAGTCGCCGCCGATCTCCAGCTTGTGTTTCTCGCCGTAGTTGGTCGAGCCGCGGTAGTTCGGCAGGAAGCAGGCGTAGCCCGCCCCGGCAAAGACGTGCGAGTAGGTGCCGTGGCCGGCGTTGAAATTCAAGACCACGGCGCTCTGCGGCCCGCCGTGAATCTGGACGATGAGCGGGTAGCGCTTGCCCTTCTCGTAGCCGACCGGCTTGACCAGGACGCCTTCGACCATTTTGCCGTCGCTCGATTTCCACTGGACCGCCTCGGTCTCGCCGAGCGCCATCTGCGCGACCTGCGGGTTTGAATCGGTCAGCCGCTGCCACGCCGAGCGGTTCGCTACCTGGTCCGCCGAAGCTACTGTGTAGATGTTCGGCGGCGTGACCGGGTCTGAGTAGTTGATCAGGATCTTTTGTGTCTCGTCATCCTGCGTGACGAGCAGCGCCGCCTTCTCGCGCGTCAGTTGCGTGGTCTTGCCCGTCTCGGTCGAGAGGGCGCAGAGTTGTTCAGTCGCGCCGATGCCGCCGGTGAAGTAGATCGTCTTGCCGTCCGGCGACCAGAAGCTCGGCCGGATGTCGCCGTCAAAGTCGCCGCCGAGCTTCTTCCACCGGCCGCCCGCGTCGGCCACCGCGCGCAGGTAGACGCGGGTGTTGCGGAAAAATTGGAAATCATCGGCGGCTGAGAAGGCGATCATCGAGCTGTCCGGTGAAAAGAGCAGCTGGGTCTCGGCGATGTCTCGATTGTCAGTCAGCCGCTCGATCTTGCCGCTGCCGACTTCGAGCAGGTAGAGGTCCGCGTAATCGGACGCGTCAGTGATGTTGCGCAGGTAGCGGTCCTTCGGCGAAGCGTGAAAGCCGACCCACTTGGAGTCCTTCGAGATCGTGATCCCGCTCACGCTGTAATCATTGCCCGGCGTCAGCTGCGTCTCGCGCTTCGTCTCCAGGTCAAGCGCCCAGAGGTGTCTGAGCGGCGTCTCTTCGTTGCGAATGCGGACGTTGAATTTTTTCTCGATGCGGTCCTTGTTGAGCTTGTCGAAGCTGTCGGGCGCGAGGAAATAGATGCGGCGGCTGTCGGGCGAGAATTGCCAGGAGGTGACCGGCGTGGCGTGCCTGGTCAGTTGGCGCGGCTGCCCCTGCTCGATCTCGGCGAGGGCGATGATCCAGATTTGCTGTTCGTCTTCTTTGCCGGCGGAGAAGGCGAGCCAGCGGCCGTCGCGGCTGAAGGCGAAGGCGCCCACCCCGTCTTTGGCCTCGGTGAGCTTGCGCGCCTCGCCGCCGTCGGGCCGCATCAGGTAGAGTTGATTTTGCGTTGGCGCCGCAGCGGGCGCCTCGCGGTTGGAGGCGAAGACGAAGAACTTGCCGTCGCGCGACCAGCGCGGCGAGGTCTCGTTCTTGTCCTTCGTGAAAGTCATCTGGCGCGTTGACTCCACGCCCTTCTCCGTCGAGACGAGGTAGAGGTCGGAGAAACTCTTCGCCGCTTTCCAGTCGGGCACGGCGAGCGTGTAGAGCATCCACTTGCCGTCCGGGCTCAGGGCCGGCCGGCTGGCAGGGCCCGTCTCGCCATCGGGTCGCGTCTCGCCGATGCGGCGCATCTCCAGAATGTCCATGAAGGTCATGGGCCGCTTGGTTTGGCTGCCGGCGGTTTGCGCGGATGCGACGCCTGCCGACAGTGCCGCCAGGCAGACGGCGATCATCGCCCCGGTTGGTAAGCTCCGCAGACGGTCTTTCATTGGTTCCTCCCTCTTCTGGCCTTTAGGTAAGAGCCACTACACCGTGGCCCGGTGAATCTGTCTTTTCAGGTGATGAATCTGGCGCCGGACGGTCTTGAGCTGGGCATGGTCGTGGGCCGCCAGTGCCTCGTCGCGCTTCTTCTTCAAGTCTTTGATCTGCGCCTTGATCTCAGACTTGTTGATGCCCTTGGCCTGGTGGTGCGCATGCATATCGATGCCGAGAGCTTTGCAGAGCGCCACCAGCAGGTGCTCCTTATTCAGTTGGGTGTAGCCTTGCAACGCTTCGTGCTCGATGCCTACGGCGATCTCCCGGAGCTCGGCTACAGTTTTGCCCTTGAGTTCCTCATATGTGTGAGCCATAGCTTTGTTACTCCTTCCAAAACACTCGGTGCTTGATGATCGACCGGTGGAATCACGACCCGCGACCTAACACGCCGATCGGGCGTGCCAGGTTGCGGGTCGCTGCTAGTGGTTAATTGAGCCGTGAGTGACTGCTCACTTAGGCGCGGCCGACGGCCGCTTGCAGCGCCCGCCGCGCATAGACCCGCGTGAGGTGGCGGCGGTACTCCCCTGAAGCGTGGATATCTTCCATGGCATCAGACGCCTCAGCATCAGCCTTACCGACCGCGGCGTTGATCGTCGCTTCATCCAGCGCCTTGCCGCGCAACGCGTCCTCGACCGACTTGGCGCGGAAGGCCTTCGGGGCCAGGCCGGTGACGCCGATACTCACCTCCTTGCACTTACCACCTTCCAGGTTGAGCTGCGCGGCGACGCCGACGACCGCAAAACCCGAGGCCGACTGCGAAACCTTGAGGTAGGCCGCGGCCTTCGGCTGGGCTGGCGCGGGGATGCGAATCTCGGTCACGACCTCACCCGGCTGGACGGCGCTCGTCAGCATATCGACGAAGAAGTCGGCGGCCTTGATCGTGCGCTCGCCTTTCGCGCCGCGGACGACGATCTCGGCGCCGAGCGCGAGAATGGCGGCAGGATAGTCTGAAGCCGGGTCCGCGTGCGTCAGACTGCCGCCGATGGTCCCGCGATTGCGCACCTGCTGGTCGCCGATCTGCGCGGCCGTTTCCACGAGGAGCGGGCAGCGCTGCTTCAACTCGTTCGAAGTCGCGATCGCGTGGTGCGTCGCCAGCGCGCCGATGCGGATGGTGTTGCCGTCAACCTTGATCTCCTTGAGTCCCTTGATGCGGCCGATGTCGATGATCACGCTGGGTGTGGCAAGCCTCAGCTTTAAGATCGGGACGAGACTATGGCCGCCGGAGAGAATCTTGCAGTCATCCCCGTGCTGGGCGATCAGCTTGATGGCTTCATCCAACGTTTGCGGCGCGAAGTATTCGAAGTTTGCTGGGATCATGGTTCTCCTCAAAGGCGACGGGGCGATGGGGCGAAGAGTAATCAAATCGCCCCCTCTCCACATCGCCCCATCTCAGTTTTTCATTAGCCGCCAGACCTTCTCCGGCCGGAGCGGCAGGTCGATGTGCTTGACCCCGAACGGCGCGAGCGCGTCAATCACGGCATTGGCGACGGCCGGCGTCGAGCCGATCGTGCCGGCTTCGCCGACGCCTTTGGCCCCGAGCGGATTGACGGTGGTCAGCGTGACGGTGTGGTCCAGTTCATAATGCGGCAACTGGTGAGCCTTCGGCACGGCGTAGTCCATCAACTCGCCCGTGAGCAATTGGCCGTTCTCGTCGTAGACGGCTTCTTCATACAACGCCTGCGCCACGCCCTGCGTGATGCCGCCGTGAATCTGGCCCGCGACGAGCAACGGGTTGATCTGCCGCCCGCAGTCGTCCACCGCCACGTAGCGCAGGAACTCGACTGCGCCCGTCTCCTTGTCCACTTCGACGACGCAGATGTGGGTGCCGAACGGGAAGGTGAAGTTCTTCGGCTCGAAGAAGTGCATGGCCGTCAGCCCCGGCTCGAAATCGGGCGGGATGTTGTGCGCGACGTGAGCCGCCAGCGCCACTTCTTGGATGGTCAGCGACTTGTCGTTCGGCGCCCCGACGAACCGGCCGTCCTCGAAGGTCAGGCTCTCCTCGTCGGTCTCGAGCAGGTGCGCGGCGAGCTTCTTGGCCTTGGCAACGACCTTCTCGGTCGCGGAGGCGAGGGCCGCGCCGCCGATGGCGAGGCCGCGACTGCCGAACGTGCCGATGCCGTACTGCACCACTGCCGTGTCGCCGTGGACGACCAGCACGTCGTTCATCTCCACGCCGAGCATATCACCCACGATCTGTGCGAACGCCGTCTCTTCCCCCTGGCCGTGCGGGGAAACGCCGGTCAGCACCGTCACTTTGCCGGTCGGCTCGACGCGCACGGTCGCGCTCTCCCAGCCGCCGAAGGGCAGCGAGATGGACGGGCCGACGGCGCAGATTTCGACGTAGGTCGAAACGCCGATGCCCACCAGACGGCCTTGCTTGCGGGCGGCTTGCTGCTCCGCGCGCAGCTTCTGGTAATCGACGATCTCCAGCGCCTTGTTGAGCGCCTTCTCGTAATCGCCGCTGTCGTAGAAGAGTCCAGTCGCCGTCGCGAACGGGAACTCGTCGGGCTTCGGGAAGTTCTTCCGCCGCAGTTCCACCGGGTCCATCTTGAGTTCACGCGCGACGCAGTCCAGGACGCGCTCGATCACGTAGGTCGCTTCGGGCCGCCCCGCGCCGCGGTAAGCGTCGGTCGACATCTTGTTGGTGAAGACTTGCGTGCAGTTCATCGAGATGGCCGGAATCTTGTAGCAGCCCGAGAGCATCAGCCCGGTCAGCGTCGGAATGGCGGGCGTGAGAAACTGAAGATAGGCGCCCACGTCGTAAATGACGTTGTAGCGCAAGCCGAGCAGCGTCCCATCGTTTTTGACGGCGACCTCGACCGTTCCGGTCTGCCCGCGCCCGTGAATCGTCGCCAGCATATTCTCGCGCCGCGACTCGATCCACTTCACAGGCTGGTTGAGTTGCATGGCGATCCACGCAAGCAAAGCTTCTTCGCCGTAGACGTTCAGCTTACTGCCGAAGCCGCCGCCCACTTCGGGCGCGACGACGCGCACTTTGTTTTCATTGATGCCGAGCATCAACGCGAGCTGCGTGCGGAGGAGGTGCGGAATCTGCGTCGAAGACCAGAGGTTGAGCTGCTGCTCGCCGGGGAAGTATTGCGCCAGCACGCCGCGCGGCTCAATCGCGGTCGGGATCAACCGTTGATGCACAATCTTCTGCGTCACGACTTTATCGGCCTGGGCGAAGGCCGCGTCAATGTCGCCCGTCCCGGCTTGACAAGTCCAGGCGATGTTGGTGCCGAACTCTGGGTGAATCACCGGGCTGGCGGGCTGCGCCGCCGCCTCGATGTCCGTCACCACGTCGAGCGGATCGTAATCAACTTCGATCAACTCTGCTGCGTCGCGCGCTTTGTACTTGTCCGTGGCCACGACGGCGGCGACGGGCTGGCCGACGTAAATTACTTTGCTCTGCGCGAGCACCGAGACTTTCGGCACTTTCGTGTCGGGCGCCGCGGCGGCGCAAGGGATGTAGCCGATCTTCCCGGCGACGTCCGCGCCCGTATAGACCGCGACCACGCCCGGCGCGCTCTGCGCGGCGGTGGCGTTGATCGAGGTGAGCTTCGCGTGGGCGTGCGGGCTGCGCAGGAATGCGACGTGCAGCGTGTCAGCGAGCTTGATGTCATCCACGTAATGGCCGAGGCCCTGAATCAGGCGCGGGTCTTCGGTGCGTTTGACCTTCTGTCCGACGTATTTCGCGATGAACGACATATCCTCTTCTCCTTTCAGTCAGCCTGCGCGCCCCGCGCTTTGAGCTTACCCGCCGCGTACTGCACGGCCTCCACGATGTGCTGGTAGCCGGTGCAGCGGCAGAGATTGCCTTCCAGCCCTTGGCGGATCTGCTGCTCGGTCGGGTTCGGATTCTGCTTGAGCAACCCGCACGAGGCCATGATCATGCCGGGCGTGCAGTAGCCGCATTGCAGGCCGTGATGTTCCCAGAAGCCCTCCTGCACCGGGTGCAGTTGGCCGTCGGCGGCTAAGCCCTCGACGGTCGTCACCGCAGCCCCGTCGGCTTGAACTGCGAGCAGGGTGCAGGACTTGACCGCGACCCCGTCAAGCAGCACGGTACAAGCGCCGCAGATCGAGGTCTCGCAGCCGACGTGCGTGCCGGTCAGCCCGGCCAGGTCGCGGATGAAATGCACCAGCAACAGCCGCGGCTCCACGTCGGCTGCGGTTTTGTTGCCGTTGATCGTGAGATTGATCTTCACGCGATGCCTCCTTGTCGTGAAGCGAGAGAATGGGCGCGAGCCTGGGGCGGTCCTCACCTCGGCGCTCTCGCTCACCTGTCGCGCAAATTAAGAATCGGATGGTCTATCTCAGTATGCCTGTTACGAAGCGGCGGTAATGTTACACTCAGGCCCGCCTGAATTGCAACACATCTGAGTTTCGCGTCTCAAGTTTCGAGCTGAGACTCGATCACTCGCAGCCTGCATCCCGGTGAAGGGGAGGCAAAAAAATGGGCAAGGCGACAATCTGCCTTGCCCAGGTATGGTCTGATAGAAGGAAGAGCTAATCGTTAGGTGGCTTCGACGGTGAAGACGATGACGAATCGCCCGTGTCACTGCGCCGCCGGAGCGTCGGGCGGTCAGTGGTTGACTTTTGGTCCTTATCACCGGCCGGCGCCTGGCCCGCGTTCGGGTCTGCGCCATCAGGCGGCGCGGGCTGGCGGCGCTTGAGGGTCGGCCGTGTCGAGTCACGGTCGGCGCTCGCTCCGCCCCGGCCGCTGAGGCTGGCCCGGGCGTTGGTGATCGAGACCAGGCGGCCCTTCACCTGATTGAACTCTGAGGTGTTGACCGTGTACTCAGACCGGTCCGGGAAGCGCGAGACCAGCGCGTTGACCTTGTCGATGCGGTCGCCCACCACTGGATGCGTGCTGAAAATCTTGGCCATCGTGCCCGGCTTCTTTTTCTCTTTGGCTTGCAGCTTCTCGAAGAACGTCACCAGACTGTGCGGATCGTAACCGGAGGCCCACATATACTGTGCCCCGAGCATGTCGGCCTCTTCCTCAGCGCCGCGTGAAAACTTGAGGAAGCCAAGCGGGATCGCGAGTTGCGCGGCCTGCTGGATGGCATAGCCGCCCCACCCGCCGAGGAAGATATACATCGGCAACATGCCGAAGTTCACAAGCTGCCCCTTCGAGGCTTGCTCGACGCCGTGGCGCGCGGCGACGTGCCCGATCTCGTGGGCCATCGGGCCGGCCAACTCTGACTCGTTGTCGGCTTCCAGGATCAGCCCTTTGTTGACGTAGAAGAACCCGCCGGGCAGCGCGAAAGCGTTGACCTCATCGCTGTCGATGACCTTGATCGTGAACGGCACCTTGGCGTCGGAATGCAGCACGAGGTTCTGCCCGACGCGGTTGATGTACTCGACGATGATCGGGTCTTCAACGAACTTGGCGGAGCGATCAACCTCGGCGGCGAATTGGCGGCCGATGGCCACCTCTTTGTCGAGCGAGTAGAAGTTGATCTGGTGTTTGTTGATGTTGCGTTTGCCGATCAGTTCAGGGTTCTCCTTCTCGGAGAGTGGGCTTTTATTTTGCGCGAGGGCCGGCGTCAGCAACACCAGGCAACTGAGCACGAGCCAGGCGGCGCAGCGAGCGGTTGACGATCTCATATTTTTCTCCTTACCAAGAGCCTTATTGCCTCTGGCAATTGGGATCAACTGCCTGTCTCCCAGGGGTGACGAGGGATAGATGAAAGCGTTCTCTGGATACTGATGAATGCGCGAAAAACGGAGAGCAAAGAATAGGCATCGGCGCCACCGACTTTGCCAATGATAGCTGCCATCAACCGATCCTCCTCAAAGACTAGCTCAGAAACTAGCAACGATCAAATTGTAGGATAAAACGATTATACTCCGAGTCTCGTAAAAAATGATCTAGCTTTCTAATTAATCTTTCCTTAAACAAGTGATCTGAGGAGGCTGCGGTCGTTCACTGAAAACGCCACATTTGATTCGGTCTCACGCACACGACACGGTGAAGGGCGCTGACCCGAAAAATCTCTTGCTGACAAGATGGCGATGCTTTAGAGAATGATTCTCCTTTGCACATAACATGAGTGGCCTCATCCTATGCCGGCTTCGGTGGATGGTTCAAGCGAAAGTTGGGGGGCGAGCAAAGAAGCTACAAGCTGTGGTGGCTCGCGGTTCCTCTACTCTCTCCCATTTTTGCTTGAACCTCAAGCGCGGCTGACATAGGATGTGGCTGCTCACATATCGAAAAAGGAATGGCGTTGCGAGCGCTATCTGATCATCAACGGATTCCCGGGAAAACGCCCTTCACCGCGCCGAGATGTGGGCACAGACGGCAGCCAGCGGTGAGAGGCGTTTGGCATCAGCCAGAACACGCTGCGACGGTAAACAAGCTGGTCGCTGATCGACAAATCACCTATCAGCCGTGAGCGTTTTCCGCAGGCGATGGACAAAGCGGGGCATTTCTTCCTCGCGCCAGAACTGACCGTCGGGGTGCTCTTGCCCGGTAGAGCCAACATCTACCGCGACTGCGAGGCCAAGCGCGATCTCTACTCGCGGTGTGGCGTGCAGGAATATTGAATCGTAGATTTGGATGACGCGGAAAGTGGAAGTTTATCATCGCCAGCGTGGCCGATTGGTGTTGGTGGAGAAGCTCTCAGCGCGGGATCAACTCAGCTCGCCTTTGCTGCCCGGATTTTCTTGTCGGGTGGCGGCGCTGTTCTTCTCGCTGCCTTCACGCAGGGGGTAACAGGCGCACCTTCAGAGCCGTTGCAGACAACGCTAGCGGGCACGACCGTCAAGATCAAAGACAATGCGGGCACCGCAACGTCTCGCCCGATCTTCCTCGTCGCCCCCTTGCAAGTCAACCACCTTTCTATCTGGGGCCTGGGTAAATTATGCTGGAAGCAAGGAAATGTCCTCGGTGTGGTAAGACCTATCCCCCATCGACTAACTATTGCATCGATGATAGACAGGAACTGGAAACCCAGACCCTGGTCGGCAAAGTGCTGCACGACCTCTACCGCATTGATAGCGTGCTGGGTGCTGGTGGGATGGGGACGGTCTATCGCGCGACTCACGTTCACTTAAAGGAGGAAAGGGCGATCAAGGTGCTCGATCCGGATTTAGTGACGAATGAGGCCATGGTTGAGCGCTTCAAGCGAGAAGCCCAAGCCGCCCGGCGCATCAAGCACCCGCACGCGATTGAAGTGACCGATCTCGGCGTGACGGAGGGTAAGCTGATCGGTGTGACGAAAGGCAAGCTACTCTACTTGGTGATGGAAATCGTCGAAGGGCGCTTACTACGCGACCTGATCAGTGAAGGTGTCTTTGAGTACCATCGCGCGGTAGAGATTCTTTGTCAGGTGTGTGCAGCGGTTGATGCGGCGCATCATCAACACGTGATCCATCGCGATCTCAAGCCGGATAACATCATCGTGCAGAACGTAGGCGGGAATGACTTTGTTAAGGTTCTCGATTTTGGGATTGCCAAGATCCTCGAAGCAGACCTGCCAAAGCTAACTATAACTGACATGTTGATTGGGACGCCGCAATACATGTCCCCAGAGCAGTGCAATGGCGAAGACTTGGAAGCACCTTCGGACGTCTATAGCCTGGGGATCATTGCCTATGAAATGCTGAGTGGCCGCACACCTTTTACCGCTCAGAAACCAAGGGGCTATATCCCCAAGCATATTAGCGAAGAGCCGCCGCCGCTACACAGACTGGCCCCATCAGTGCCAGTGCACATCGAACAAGTGATCATGCGTGCGCTGAAGAAGGACCCAACAGCTCGCCAACCCTCAGCCGAAGAGTTAGCCCGCCAACTGCGCGCGGCGGTCAAAGAGGCAGACGAGCGTGGTAACGGGCCCACCGAAAAGCTGCCTACGAAGTCGCGATTGCCAGTGATCGCCACCGCGGTGGCACTGGTGTTGGTGCTGGGCATAGGGCTCTACTTCGTTTTCTCACACCGAGTTGCCCCGCTGCCTCCCCCACCGCCGCCAGCGAGTCTATTGCCCCCCACGATCGTGGATGAGTTCGGTAAAATGATCCTGATCAAGGGTGGCGAGTTCATGATGGGGCGCGATGATGGCGAAGAAGACGAGCGTCCGGCGCACAAAGAAACGGTCAATAGCTTTTACTTTGACGAGGTTGAAATCACCAATCAGCAGTACAAGAAGTTTGTTGATGCAACGAAGCATCGCTCACCGAGCCATTGGAAGAATGGCTCTTACGCGCCCGAAGACGCGCTGCTGCCCGTAACACACGTTACTTGGGAGGATGCCAAGGCCTACGCCAAGTGGGCGAAGAAGCGGTTGCCAACAGAAAAGGAATGGGAGTACGCTGCGCGCGGCGGGAGCAATGAATTTGTTTACCCTTGGGGCAATACCTGGATTGATGGCAATGCAAACATTGGACGCGCCGGTGCCAAACCGGTGCCGGTGCATAGCTATGAAAGAGACGTGAGTCAGTTCGGGGTTTTCGACATGGCTGGCAACGTGGGAGAGTGGGTCGAGGATCTATACTTTTATTACGTCACGAATCGGCCCGCGGATTCGGGTTGCCCTGAATGCCGGGTCTATCGAGGAGGTAATTTCAGCATCGAGAAAATCACCAACACTTACCGTTGGTCTTTTAGCCCTGAAGTGACAAAGGATTCGCCGGAAAAAGACAAGGAAGGGTTTCGAACTAAAGTCGCTCCTTTTGTCGGGTTCCGTTGTGCTAAAGACGCTCGGTAAAAGGGCGTCATTCTAACGGTAGGAGCTAGTCCATATGGTTGCTCAAATCGGTCAGATCGTTCTAAAACTCCATCTCGCAGTTCTCGGAGTGTGGTGGGTGGGCAGTTTCTCGCCCTTAAGGTGGCGACTTTATCTTCGCTTGGCTGCCTTCGCCTTACTCATCACCTTACTTGGTGGGCTGGTAAGCGACGCATTGGCACAAAAGACGTCGCCAGGGAAGAAGGACAGAGGAAAAGGAAAAACAAATCCTGTGATTATAATTGAAGAGGAAGGATCAAAAAACACGGCTGTAGTGCCGCAGCGAATCTACATTGTGCCATACGAAGGTTACCTCGCGCTCGTTACCGAGCCGACAGCAGAAGTAGTTCTTCAAGGGCTATCCACACGAGGTATTCGAGGGACCTATCTGGCCAGTGACCGCGGCGAGCTCAAGTTGGCCATCCTGCCGGGTAACTATCGGGTTGAGATCAAACGAGAGGACTTCAATCCAGTCTCTAGGATTATCAAGATTAAAAAACGCGATGTAACTATGCTCACCGAACCGCTCGTCTCAAAGTACGGCACGGTCGTGCTAGGGATGGATGAGCAAGTAGTGACCGGTGTGACCGTGCGGCTTGACGGCGAGGTGCGCGCGCCCTCATGGCCGGAGAACGTGAAAGGCAAGGCCTACATCACCCGCGTGCCAATTGGCGCTCATCATCTCAGTCTCAGCAAAGATGGCTATGATAACTGGACACAACAACTGGAGGTCAAACCTGGCGAGTCTAGTGAAAATATGGTGACTGTGACGCTGACTCGCGCGGCAATCACGCTCATGGTCAAAACGCAGAAGGACGCGTGGGTTTACATTGATAATGAGTCGAAAGGCCAGGTTCCGTCAGAGCGCACGCTGCAAATTCCTGACCTCCTGCCCGGCCCACACAAATTGCAAGTCTCGCTCGATGGGTATGAAAGCGTAGAACGCTTGCTAAACCTCACACTCGAACGGCGCGAACAAGAGGAAGAGGTCAAACTCGAACTGCTCACGGCTGATCCGGAGGAAGATATCACCTTCGATCAGAAGATCAAGTATTGGTGGCCAAACTTACCGCAAGGTTGGTCATTCGCAACCGAAAAACCGCTAGGTCTGAAGGTCACGGGTGATGAAGTCGCATTGCTCAACACGACTACCAAGCCTCATCGCCAGTTCAATCTCTACCGCAATTTCACTCTCGTCCTCAATGTGAGTTTTACCAATAGCAAAGGGGCAGCGTGGGTAGTGCGGGCGCAAGATACCCAAAATCACTACCTCTTCGAGCTGACAACCTCAAACTGCACGGGCCAGGGAAACTGCCTGAACTTCTATGTCTGCCGTAATGGTGTTTGTGAGAGACACGGGCCATCGTCTCCGGTATTCGCCAAGATTGAAAAGCCAGGCGCTTCATTTCGCATCTACCTTGATGTCATTGGCAATCGGTTCAGCCACCGCATCGTAGACACTACCGACCCCAAGGCAGAGCCGGACAATCTGGGCCGTGTCTTTGAGGATGACACCTTTTCCTGGGGCGGTGTTGGATTGCGGGCGATCAATGGCCTGGAGATGTTTGTTGGACAGTTTACTATCAAACCGGGCCAGTAATGGCACGCATTGCCGAGGCAAGAGGTCGTGATGAAAACTTCGCCAACTATCGAATATCCGCACACCAGTCACTCCGCGGCGGGAGAGACAACATTCATTGTGCCCGGCCATTGCTTGATCGAAGGCTTTACCGAGCTGAGCGCCGCGACCCAAGGGATAGACCTGCGCGAGATGGCGGCGCACGACCTGATTTATGCCCGCACGATGAACAGCGAATATCGGTTGTTGCTCCTCGACCCAGCAACCCGGCGCGTCAGGGTGCAGGGTGGCAAGCTATTTGTCGCACCGACGGAAGCCATTGTCAGAGGCTCCACCTGCGGCGGTTCGATGCTCAGAGTCGGCTGGATTGGGATTGGCCTCCAGCTTGAACTCGTCTATCACCTTGAATTTGATCAACCGCGGAACATGCTGACCTCACCAGTTGAATGGCTGCAGACCGAGCGCGCTCGGCTATAAGTTGCATTTGCTTTAACTCTCTATTTGCGATTGCCCGATCAGGTTAGTTGTATCGATCATAGAAGGGAGCTCTACCGTGTCTCTACGATCGAGGTTGACCCCTCTCTTTTTCATTTGTGTGTTGGTGGCCGTCGCCAGTCAGAGCGTGCTGGCGCAAACTACCGGCGAGATTCGCGGCCTCGTGCGTGATGAAAGCAATCCACCGATGGGTGTTCCCGATGCGGTCGTAACGATCGTCAATCTGAACACAGGCCTCACGGATCGTCGCCGAACCAACCAGGCAGGCGAATACTTCTTTGATTTCGTGTCACCATGGGTTTATGAAATCTCAGCGCAGTGCGATGGCTATGAGCAAACCTTTGAATCGAAGGTTACTAAGTTCGAGGTCAATTTCAACAAGACGAATACCCCAAATCCGCCGCCGCTGAGATTGCGCAAGATCGGCACGCCGCAACCTGCGACTTCGCCCACGCCGGTCGCCGCCTCATCAGTCAATCGGCTGGTCAATCTCGAAGATGCCGTCCGCAGCATGAACTTCAGCATCCGCGTGTTGATGGCCTTGCCGCTGCCTAGTTCTCGTACCTTCGATCAGTTGGCGCCTCTCGCGGCTGGTGTCGCGCCGCCGCCGCAAGCAATTGGAAACACCACCGGGCCGGGCGTCGGAGCAGGCGTGGGCACATCAGGGCAATTCGCCGTCAACGGCCTACGCAGCCGGGCAAATAATTTCACGGTGGATGGTTCAGACAATAACGATGAAGACATTGGCGTACGGCGGCAAGGCTTCACCGCGCTTGTCCCGCAATCCATCGAGAGCTTGCAAGGATTCCAGATCATCACTCTCTTGCCGCGCCCGCAGTTCGGACGCAACCTGGGAGCGCAGGTCAATGCTATTTCACGCAGCGGTGGCAAAGAGTTTCACGGGGCGCTCTATGGCTTCTTTACCGATAGCAGGCTCAAGGCGCGCGATGCGTTCGATCTCACGAACGGCAAAGATGATGTGTTGAGAAGGTCTGACGGCGCGCCAGTGAAATTGCTGGACAGCAGCGGCAAACCGCAAACGATCTCATTGCCGGATCCGGTGAAAAGCAAAGACCCGTTTACGCGCGGCCAATATGGTTTTGTCATCGGTGGGCCGGTGATAAAGGAGCGGACTTTCTTCTTCGCCTCATTCGAGCATCAGGACCTCAATGCCGCCAAAGAATCGAACTTTGCGGTGCCGACAGTTGCCGAGCGCGGGCTGTTTGGCAGCGGCGAGACCGGTTTGCGTGTGAGAGCCGGGAATCAACTGCGAGAAGTCTTTCCGACCTCTGTTGCCGGTGATGCTTACTTCAGCCTCTTTCCTTTTCCGAACAATCCGCGCGGGCCGTATGGCGCGAACACCTACACGGAGCAACTGCCGGCCGGTGCTGATGGCACGATCTTCTCGCTCAAGCTCGATCAAAAGCTGAAGGCATTTGGCAAAGAGCACTCGCTAACCGGCCGCTACAACTTTACGGATGATGCGACAACCCTGCCGGTGACCGGTGAGGCGCTCTTTTCCACGCTGCGTCCGCGAGTGCGGACGCAGAATCTCTCGCTCTTCCTCACCAGCACGCCCACGCTAAGGCTATCGAACGAGGCGCGATTCTCCTATGGCCGGACGCGGCTCAACTTCGATGAAGTGCGCGATCCTGCTTTGCTCCCATCCAAATTGAGCAACGTGCCGTTTCTGCTGAACGCGAGAAAGCTGGCCAACAGCACATTCCCTAGTGATGGAGTAACAACTTACGAGCCACGGCCTATTGGAACCGAGGCAGACACCGAACCCATTGGCCAGGTGATTGTCTCCGGCTACAGCCCAATCGGCGTGGATGTCTTCAATTTTCCGCAGCGTCGAGTCAACAATACTTTCCAGATCGCAGACACCGCAATCTATAGCCTCACGCGGCATCGCTTGATTGGTGGAGTGGATTTTCGGCGGACACAACTCAACAGCCGGTTGGATCGCAACTTCCGTTCAGTTGCGTACTTTAGTGGGAGCCTGGATGTCTCAGCGCAGTTAGGTGTCAGAAACACACTAACCCCTAACCAAACCGGGTTCTATACCGGAGCGGACTTCGTAGCCGCTGGCGCGGCCACCGGATTTTTTCAGACTCAAGCGCAGACGCCGGACTCAACTATCGGGTTGCGTTACTGGCAGGAGAATTTCTTTTTCGCGGATCAGATCCGCTTGGGCAAGAGTTTCAAGCTCACGTTCGGCCTGCGTTACGAACTCAACACCGTGCCCACTGAGGTCAACCGCCGGATCGAAACAACCTTCGACGCCCCGGAAACGCGGAAATTAATCGATGCGGAAAAGCGATTATTCGGCGTCTCCGGTTTTGAACGCTACCTCGCCAGTCGGCAAAGCATCTTTCGCGGAGATCACAATAATTTTGCGCCGCATATCGCGTTCGCCTGGGATCCCTTCGGAACTGGAAAAACCGCCGTGCGCGGCGGCTACAGCATCTACTATGACCAAATCCCTGGCGCGGTCATCAGTCAATCGCGCAGCGTCTTCCCACGTTTCCTGACGATCAATCTCGCCGGTTTCAGCCAGTCAGGCGTCGATCTCATTCCCTTCAACCCGGTGCGCTTATCAATCCCAGGCACACTCAATACCTTTAACTTCGGTACCAACACATTTCGGGGAAAGGATTTCACCGATGTCTTGGTAACGCTGGCTCAATTTGCCAATCTATCGCCTGCCTCGGTAAATTACTTTCCGGCGGGGCCAGGTTTTGTGCTGCCAGCGGCAGATTTGGTGACGCCCTACGCGCAGCACTGGGGCCTGACGGTTGAGCGTGAAGCGCGGCGTGACTTGCTCGTCTCGCTGGCTTATGTCGGAACCAAAGGGACACACCTGCTCCGCTTCGCAATTCCAAATCTAGGGCCTAACGCGATTCCTGTCATCACTGGCGGGCAATTGCTTGGCGATAATATTGCTTTTACTGGCTTCCTCAGTTCGCCAGGGCAGGGTCTCAGTTTCCGCCGCCCATTCCCGTTGCTCGGTTCCTTTACCTCAATTGAATCCGATGCCAATTCGATCTATCACAGCCTGCAAGCAGAGGCTGCATTGCGATTGGCGCATGGCGTGGAGTTCACCGTTGCTTACACCTGGTCGCACGCGATTGATGAGGTCTCGGATTTGTTCGAGCTGGCAGGCGCGCGCGGTCTACCGCAAAACAGCTTCAATCGACGGGCCGAACGGGGCGACGCCAACTTCGATGTGCGCCATCGCTTCGTGCAAAGCTTCGTCTGGGACTTGCCCATCTGGACGCAAAGCAAACTGCTCGGCGGCTGGCAACTGGCCGGGATCATCACGCTGCAAACCGGACAGCCGTTCACCGTGATCTCCAGCGTAGATGTCAACCTCGATGGCAACCTGACGGATCGGTTGAATACGCTGGCCGGAGTGCGAGAGGTCAATCGTGGCTCGTTGCGTTTTGAATTCCCAGCCTCGCAGGTAGAGCAATTCAAGCTGTTAGCCCCAGCAGGCGCAGACGGCGTCATCGGGCGCAATACCTTTCGCGCCCCGGGCTTGGCCGTCGTGGATCTGGCCGTCAATAAGCTGTTCCGGTTCAGCGACCGGCAAGAGCTTGAACTGCGCACCGAGTTCTTCAATCTGTTCAATCGCACCCATTTCGGGATCCCCGTGCATCAACTCTTCGCGCCGGGGCTAGGGCGGTCGGTGAATACGACCGTCCCTGCCAGGACCGTACAATTTGCAGTACGGTACAAATTCTGAAGAATGACCTGACTCGAGTGGCCGGGGAGAAGAAATGCTTGGGGCTGAGGAACAACCTGGTCGCGGGGGGAGTGGGAGGAGTATTCTTGAGCCAGATCCCGACACTCTGAACAACTGGTTTGAGGGGATTCAGCTTTGCTTATCTCCTAACTGTCGAGTCTCAGGTAGTGTCCTGGGATTATCTCTGGACGCCACCGTCCACTCGCGGTTACAACACGACCGAGTTTCAGAGTAGAGTGAGCATTCCGCGACGATGGGAGCTACGGTCTAACATGGGGTTCGCACCCTATCAAAACTGATATAGGGTGATACTATCAACAACGATTGTCTTCGACTAGGCTCCCAACCTCAATCCCTGCTGGATAACACCCCGCGTCACGGCTCATCTCGAAGGTGCTCAATGAATTCCCAGCGCAAAGCTGAGACCTGATGCGCTCCTCATCGGGTTGGCACAGCGCTTGAGCTAACGATTGCCGAACGCGGAGGTCACAGGGTCTGCGCCGCAGGGGATGAAGACGAGCTGCGATCCAATCGAGCTTTAGTCATAGTCACCTCCTCAGCCTCTCCTCTGCCATTGGGAAGTGAACCTGAGGATCGCTCAGGGAGCACCTGGCTAGCTTCCCGTAATGGTGAGGAAGCTTGCCTTGTAAGCGCCACGAAGGGACGGAAAAACGGTCTCTCCGTGGCGCACGGCAAGACAGCAAGCTGTGAAATAAGCTCGTGCGGCTAGGGAGACACTTGATGTTGACTACTTACGGTGAGGCGGCATAAACTGCGTGTTGTCAGCGAGGCTTCCCTACGCTCGCACAGCACTACTAAGAATGCCCACGATTCTTCAGGCATTACTAAAGGGGCTTAACCTTAACAGAGCCAGTCCGGCGGGCATACTTGCAGTTTCAGTCATTCTTGAGCTGACTTGAAACGTGCGAGATTGATCTAAAGTAGGCCGTGTCGCATAATTCGATAGGCCATACACCTCCGGTGTCAGCCTCTTTTTACTACTTTTTCCTCCTTCATCACCTTGATCGCTATTCAGCCTTGAGCCAAGCCTGTGGCTTT
>Ga0070707_100000071_pt1 | contig 92075 bp, 177 predicted proteins | sample KBSK5502metaG_FD_65468 | JGI IMG/M metagenome (GOLD analysis project Ga0070707, IMG submission 65468) | Corn, switchgrass and miscanthus rhizosphere microbial communities from Kellogg Biological Station, Michigan, USA - KBS K5-50-2 metaG | ecosystem: Host-associated > Plants > Roots >... | reverse complement strand
TGGTGCGTGCCCGCCTGGATGGTGCCCGCCTGGATGGTGCCAGCCTGGATGGTGCCAGCCTGGTGCGTGCCCGCCTGGATGGTGCCCGCCTGGATGGTGCCAGCCTGGTGCGTGCCCGCCTGGATGGTGCCCGCCTGGATGGTGCCAGCCTGGATGGTGCCAGCCTGGTGCGTGCCCGCCTGGATGGTGCCAGCCTGGATGGTGCCAGCCTGGTGCGTGCCCGCCTGGTGCGTGCCCGCCTGCCCTCGCCGACCATGGTATTGTTGGCTTACTGGGGCGAGGTCAGTGAGCAGCTCTGCGCGGATCTGATGCTGTTCGATGCGGCCAACCATCCAGATCCCAGCGCCTTCGATCGCTGGGCGGCTTCGGTGGGCGGTGGCTGCCCATACTTGAACTGCCGGGTATCTCGCGCCGCCCACTTCCAGGAGAGACGCTCTCTCTGGGGTAAGGGTAAGGACAGTCGCCCCTATGATCTGATGGTCCGCGTTCTTGCCGAGAAATGCCCCGAGTGGACAGAGGACGAAGTCAAGAAGTTCAACGAAGACCTTGCCAATCCGCTGCAAGTTGGCGACATCGTGATCCCGTCTGAATTCGAGGGAGGACCCGGCATAAACGACACCATGAAGGCGATGTGCGGCAAGGAGTACCGCGTTGATTATGTCGGCGCATGGTACACGGTCGGGGGTTGGAATTGGCCGCGTCGGGCGCTGACGAAGGTCGAGAAGTCCGAGCCCCAGAAATAAAAAGCCCCGCCCGGAGAGAACAAGGCGAGGCTGGGCCGTGAGATGGCCCGAGACGAAGATAGACGAATCGCGCGAGAGCGCAAGGAGAGAAGCGATGCAGACGAAAATTGAGAACATCACGCCCGCGATGGCCGCGGAGTGGCTCAATAACAATCCCGCGAACCGTCGGCGCAAGGATAAGCGCATCCAGACATACGCCCGCGCAATGAAGGCTGGCCGGTGGCGCCTAACGCACCAGGGGATCGCGCTCGACAAGGACGGGGCGCTGATGGATGGTCAGAACCGCTTGGCGGCGATCGTCGAGGCGGGCGTGTCCGTCAAAATGATGGTCGCGCGCAACTGCGACCGAGAGAACATGCTGGCGATCGATGCCGGCTGTCCGCGCAACGTCGGCGACATGCTCACGATTTCGCACGGAGTCACTCAGGGCCTGTGGCGGTGTGCCGTTCTTCGGGTCTTGCTTCCCATCCAGCACGGCAATTACTCCTACCTGCCGGATGAGTATGAACTGGCGGAAGCGTGCGAGACCCATCAAGCGGCGTTTGATTGGTTGCTCGCGATCCCCGGATACACGCTGTTCAAGTATGCGCCCCATGCCGCTGCGCTGATCTACGCCTACGAGAAGCATCCGAAGCTCATCGACAAGTTCGCTCAGTTGGTCATCTCACAAGAGAACCAGACCCTCGGCAGCCCCGTCCTGGCAACGCGCAACGCCATCCAGTCCCGCAAGCCAGCCTACAGCGGAAATGTCGCCCGCTTCCGCGAGTTCCGGATCATCTGTCGCGGCGCGATGGCCTTCTGCTACGGCGAGAAGTTGTCGCGGATCATGGACACCGACCAGGGCGTGGCATACTTCGCGCAGAAGGGAGCGACACCATGAAAACCCAACCCAGCAATAAGCCCAGCCGCTCGGGTTCCGACCGCTACCACCGCTTGGGCGGGACCGGCGAGGGCGGCATGAGCATGAGTTGTTTCGACCTGATCACGGTCATGGAAGACGCGCACCCGGCGAACACCGAGGCCGTGCCCTGGCGCTATGACCGGCAGAATCCCGAGATGGCGGCGCTCATGGTATCGATCAGCATCGAGAGCCAGAACGGGAAGACGGGCCAGATCGGAAGCATCGCCGTGGCCGCGCTGGCGGGCGTCGAAGGCGCGTTCGTCGAGAGTGGCAACCGTCAGGTCTGGGCGCGGCGCTACCTCGTGAATGAGAAGGCGGTCGGGGCCGACGGCAAGCCCATCGTCGCAGACATGAGCTGTGATGTGTCCTTCGGCATGAGTCGCGGCCGGTTCCTGGCGCGGTACCGTCGGGCCAACAAGCACGCGGACGACGACCCGGTGACGATCGCGCGGCAGATGCGGGCAGCGCTCGACGGCGACGACAATCAAGGCGTGAAGCCGTCCACGGTCGAGCAAGTGGCGACGGACTTCGGCTGTGATGTCCGGTACGTTGAGCAAGTCACGCACCCCGAGACGGGCCTTGTCGCGCTGTCGTCCCACGTCGCGCAGATGGTCGCGCAGGGAGACATCACCGAAGCGCAGGCGCTGGAGTTGGCGCCGGCCAAGCATGACCTACAGACCGCGCTGGCTGGAGAGATTATCGAGTGCCAGGGGAAGGTGAAGCCGTCCGTGATCCGCGAGTGGGTCAAGGCTGGCGAGGTAGTCGAGGTTGCCAGAATCGCCAAGCCCACGGCGCCGAGTCTGGTGAAGCTGCGGCGGCTCGCTGATGAGTTCAAGGGCAATCGCGACCTCGACGACATGAGCGCCCGCGCGCTTCTATCCCTGCTCTTGGATGAGCCGGACTATCAAGGCCAGAAGTCGCACATGGAGGCGGTGCGCTCCATCCTCTCCGAATCCAGCAAGCCTGGTCCGAAGCCGAAGCCCGCGAGCAACTTCACGCCCGAGGAGAACGCCGCGACTCAGGCGATGCTGGACCAAGCGGCGATCGAGCGGGAAGAGGCGGAGAATAAGAAGGGGAAGACGAAATGACTGCGCCGACTCTAAACCAGTACATCCATAACCATACTGCTCGCACCGCTTGCCAGTGTGGGCGGTGCGTGGTCAGCGGCGGCGATTCCGAGGCCAAGGGTACAACGTCCGCGAAACTGACGTTCTTCGATGTTTTCCTGAAGTGCGGCCCCGGAGAAGAAAGGCCGTCAGCAGAAGTCTTGCGGGTGCTCATCAGGGAACACCGCGGCGAGTTCTGCGAGGTCAATCCTCTCGACGGCGCAGAGCACAACTTCATGGAACTTGGCGGCTGGCTTGGGGATCAGGAGACAGCGCTGCGGTTCATTGGCCTCTGCGATCTGCTGGGGCTCGGTAAGTGCCTGAGCCCCGACACGCTTCTGCCGTTCGTTGACGATGCTACCAAGAAGATGATGGCCGGCAGCGGCATGGTGGCACTGAAGGCCAACCCATGAGCTTCAACAACTTCCTCGCCGGCCCGCTGCCGACTCCGGAACAACCGCCGGACGATGAACGGCCGCGCGTCGGCGACACCTACGAAAAGCGGTCGCACACAAAGACGGCTGTAAATGCGCCGAGAATCATGGTTGTGCCGCTCAACGTAAACAACATGGTGACGGCAACGCCGCTGAACTTTTCCGGAAAGTACGGGTTCACCGGAAAGAACCCGCGACGCATGAAGGAACGGACGCTCAACAACGAATGGAGGAAAATCTCGTGAAGACTTACCCGAAGATCAAATGCGCGAGCGGATCGGCATCCGACTTCTCGGATCGACTGGCGGCGGTGCGCGATCTTGTGGCTGGGATGATCGAACAGCACGGCGAAGATGCCGAGCTGGAACTGACCGGCGATGAAGATGGCAACATCGATTACTACATCCGTCGCGAAATGAATGACGAAGAGAAGGCAGCCAAGGACAAGAAGGATGCAGAAGCGGCGGCGGTGCGCGAGCAGCAGAACGCCGAGCGCGACCGCCAGGAATACGAGCGCCTCAAGGCAAAGTTTGAGACCAAGGAGACCCCATGACCACGACCCCAAACACCGACCGCAAGACCCCTGACCGCACGCCGGAAAACGACCTGCGCAAGGCCCTGGACTCGCTGCGCATCGCCCGCGGGAAGTACATCCTGGCGGGGAACGAGAGCAAGGGCGGCACCGTGCTGACCATCATCCAGTCCGTCGAGAAGGCGCTGGGGATTGCGACGGAGGCGGCGAAGTGACGCTCTACTCCGTAAGCCCCGAAGTCCTGCCGCTCATCGCGCAGGTGTGCCACGAAGCGAATCGCGCCTATTGCCAGTCCATCGGCGATAACACGCAGTTGCCGTGGGACTCTGCGCCGGATTGGCAGAAGAACAGCGCCTGTCATGGCGTGCTCGGTGTTCTCTGCAACGGCAACACGCCCGAGCAGACGCACGAATCCTGGCTGGCCATGAAGGAAAAGACCGGCTGGAAGTTTGGGCCGGTCAAGGACGCGGAAGCCAAAGAGCATCCGTGCATGGTGCCGTATGACCAGCTTCCGCCGGAACAACAGCGCAAGGACCACCTGTTCCGCGACGTGTGCTTGGCGATGGCCAAGGCGCTGAACCTGACGGTGGTTGAGGAGAAGTAGCCATGGCCGAGACCATAGAGGAACTGATCGCCAAGTTGCCCAGCGATGAAGAGTTGGTGAAGGCGGCGATCAACAATCTCCGGCGCTACCGGAACGGACGATCGCGTCGCCAATCGCCCGCACCTCTATGGTCTCGCGTCGGTGGTTTGTTTGGCCACGGTAGCGGCTACAGCACCGCCATCTGCGTCAAGTACGGATTCGACCCCGAGGAGATATGGAGGCCAGAATGAGCAAGGTGTCCCAATCCGCCGCGAGCGCGTGGTTGCTCGCGACCGTTCTGATGTTCGCGGCGTCGCTGGCCAAGTGCGGACCTGTTTTTGAGACGGCGCCGCGGGCGTTGGTGGGGGCGAGATGACGCTCTTTCCTGAGACAGCGCCGGCCAAGAAGCCGAGCAAGCGGCGAGAGAATGATCGCTATCTGACGCCTCCGCTGGCAACGCAGGCGCTGCTGGAACATTTCCAAGAAGTGCGAGGCGACCTGCTAATCGATCCCTGTTGTGGTGACGGACGAATGGCAGAAGCGATCGGCGATCGGTTCGAATCACAGTTGCTGAACGACATCGATCACAAGTCGATAGCGGCATGGAATCACCTCGACGCCACGCGCATTGAAACCTGGCAATTCTGGTCAAATCGGCCCCGAACTAAAGCCTGGGTAGTGACGAATCCGCCCTTCGGCCGGGCTGGCGATATCGCGCACCTTGCACTTGAGCAAGGCTTCAGCGTTGCGTTGCTGCTACGCCTCACCTTCCTTGAGCCGACGGGCGGGAGACAGTGGCTTACCAGAATGCCGCCGACTGCGATCTTGGTGCTACCCAGGATCGACTTCATCGGCGCGGGTTCAACCGACAGTTCCACCTATGCTTGGATGATCTGGGCCGAAGGAATCATCAAGCCCGGCATCAAGGTCGTGCGCGCCGAAGACATCGGACAGCAAGGACTGCCGCTATGACCCCCCTCGACACCCTCCCCGCCCAAGGTCTGCGGGCGCCCTGGATGACAGAGGACGACTGGCGCGATTTCTTGGGCACGAAACGAAGCCAGGGCGTGGACCTTGGGCTCGACGGCATCGTGGTCGGTGACGCGGCGGTGAGTCTGGCGCTGATGTTCTTTTACTCTGGGACGGTGATTGGGTGGAAGTTCGAGATGGGGAGGGCATAGATGGCTGAACTCACTCGGCAAGGCGTGCGCAACCTGGACACGATCGGCCCGAAGCCGCGACCGCGGTTCAAGCAGGACAGGTGCGAGCACAGATTCGAGTTCTCTCACTGTCACGAGAGCAGTGCTGTATACCGCTGTGCTTGCGGCAAAGAGGACAGCCGCCCGATCTTTGCCCGAGAGCAATACGAATGGTGGATGGATTTATGAGCGCCGCCAGCGACAAGCGTAAAGCCAAACTCCGACGCCACCGCAGACGCATGCAGGCGATCGACGAGCAGGCGGCCAGAGAGCGAAAGGCCCGAGAGCCAGCGCCTGAGCCGCAACCGAAGGCGAAGGAAGCCGAGATCATCGACGTGCCGGGGTTGGTTCGGGCGCCCGCGCGTCCTGAACTACCCGACGATCATCCGCTGCGCATTTTGGCTAGGATGGCGCCGCTAATGTGGGGGGGGTGATGCTCGCGCCAGAGATCAAATCCGCCATCATCGCCGACCTCGGGACGGGCAAGACGTACCGGGAGATTGCGGGGCGGTATGAGGGCGTGACGATAGGCCGGGTCCGCTACATCGCCGAGGTTTTGGGCTTGTCTCGACGGCGAGGCGTCAAACTAGGCATGACCAAGGCGCCGACCAAGAAAGCGGCACTGCGGCTCGAACTTCACTGGTCTGGGTTCATGCCGACGGAGATCGCCAGCGCTCTCGACGATAAACTGCACAGCGTACAGCAAAACCTTCGGCGCATGGCCATGGACGGCTATTCGCTGCCAGAAAACAGCCGCTACGAAAAATATTCTCCGACGGTAGAATGAAATAGTTGCAAAATAAATGTTGACTTGTGTCTGGGCCTGAATTAGCTTTGATTCATGGAACCGAACCGAAACCCACCGCGAAATCGACCTTGGAAACAATGAGAGCCGCTCGATTGGCATCTCCCGCAGCGCGACGGCTTCATGGCGCTGACCCTGACGCAATCCAAGACGTTCAAGACTCGCAAGGGCGCCGAGATGTGGCTGGCCAAGCGCAGCTACGGACCGAACGGTCAGAGTCTCTCTGTTTAACGAAGCCGCAGGAGCGAACACATGGACGCCATCACGAACCAGACCGAAGCCCAGGTAGCCGCAGACGAAATCGCCGCGCTGTTCTCCGCTGATTCCCAGAAGCCCGCGCAGACGATCGAAGTCGGCGACACCGTAAGCAGCGCCTTTTACGAGTTCAAGGCGTGTGTGGTTCACCAGGTGTCCAGGACTGGCCGCAAGGTCATGGTTCGCGTCCACGGTCAGGGCCTCTTGGCTGGCAAGATGGTGTGCTACTGGTTCTCTGCTGAGTACCTGACGATTCACCGCAAGTGGTCACACTACGCTCGGTTCAACGCGAAGATCGCAGAGACCGCCGCGCAATCAGCCTAACCCGGACCCAAGGAGAGAGAGATGGCCTTCAAGACCTACGAATCGATCGTTGCCCAAGCGGCCAGCGACATCATCCAGTTGATTCCCCAGGGAATCCACCTGAATGTAGCCAAGCAGATTCAACTCGCCGTGCGTCAAGCGTGCTTTGAGACGCGCACCATGAAGTCTGACGAAATGGCCCAGCGCTAACCCGAGGGCCGCGTAAGGAGACACGACAATGGCCAATCATCTCAGCAACGGCGGACAACTCAGTGCGCTGAAATGTACCCCTCAAAACGTGTCCCGAATCCTTGGTAAAGCTGGATTTTCCAAGGCGCGCAAGATTCGGCGCCTCCACGTAGGGGGGTTCAAGTGCGCCGAACTTGGCGGCGGTCGCGTCGGCTGCATGGTTTCTTCTCGCGGGGCTGGCGAGGACCGGCTCAAGATGCTGGCCGAGTATCGTGCCGCCCTGCCGATGTTCAAGACCGCACTTCACGAAGGAGACTTCGGTTCCAAATGGATCGAAGTTGAGCCGCGCACCTAACCCGAGGACACCGATGGCCAACGAACGATTCAGCAAAGCGACAGTAGCCAAGTACCTCTCGGATCGCATCGTCGATCTTGAAAAAAGGCACGGCATCGACCCGGACAACGGGACCAGTCAGTGCATCGGGAAGTCTCAAGAGTTCTGCTTGGCTTACGGGGCCTATCGTGCGCTCGACGATGCCATGACCGCCCTTGACTTGGCGTGGCCCAAGTAATCGCCTAACCCGAGGACACCATGACGACCGAGACCGCAATCACCGGGAACTACCTGCACGGTTACACCGTAACGCAGGATGGCAAGTCGCGCTGGTTCTCGCTCAGGTATGAGGTTCTGGATTACCTACGCGCAATCAAGGCAACCATTCCGTCGTGGCTGCGATAAGGAGAATGAGATGAAGCCCGAGCCCCACTACCACAAAGTCACCTACGGTCGCCGCGTCGAGTTCACCATCCGCGCCGAAGATGCTGGTTCGACATCAGACGGCGGCACGCTCTGGTCGTTCGCGTACTGCGAGGGCGATGTTGATAGCAAGGGAGAACATGACCCAGATGATGGCCCTCTGTGGGAGGATGGCATGCCATCGCTCTCGGGCAAGCAACTGCAAGCCTTCGCGCTCTGGCTTGTGACCGCGGACCCGCCCGGTATCGCGTCGCAGTATCACCCGACGATGCGGTACGAGGAGGAGTAAGATGCGAACCGACATCACCATCAAGCCCTGGGGACACCAACCGTTCACGCTGAACGTCGGCGACAAGGTCATTGAGCGAATCGACAGCAGAATGATCGAGCCGGCGAAACTGCAAGTCCGCACCGTGACCAAGATCTGCGGCGGGGACGTGCGACAGTGGATGGTCCTCGATGGCAGAGAGGAGCGCGACACAGATGGCAAGGTGCGCGGTCGCGATTCCTGGTTCACTGGCAGCATCGAACCCTACTCAGACCAAGCCATGGCCGAGAATGCCGAGCAGTGGCGCTTCCACAACGAGCGCAAGGCACTGAACGAGCGGGCGGACGCTCTGCTACAAGGGCTGCGTGGCAAGGTCGCCAAGATGGAGTCGGTTCAGGTCGAGGCGCTCATTGCGAAGTTGGGGGAGGTGTAAGATGGACCGCACAGAACCCGGCCTCCGCGTTCGCAACAATCCGTCGTTCGAGCGCGACTTCGCAGCGGCCCCCGAGACGATGACGCTCAGCATCGCGCGCCGTTGCGGATTCCATCTCAGCGAGGCGCGCAACTATGACGCCGGCAGGTTCATCGGCACGCGCTGGTACTGGTGCGTGGACGCGAGCGGGACCACCGACAACGCGCCCTATAAACTGGGCTTGGGCCTGGACCTAAACGCGCACCCCGGCTTTGAGTCGGAACTGGCGGCGGCTCGGCACGCGCTCAAGACGCTGGCGGAACAACTCATGGTGCTTGCGGGAGGACATGATGACGGCCGATAAACTCGCCGAGGTCGAGCGGTTGTGCAGGGAGGCGATTACCGAAGCCGAACGCCGCGGTTATCCGGTTCGCACTGGCGACGCGCGGTGTCACGGAAGCGTCAGCCTTCTGAAGACTTTCTGCATGGATGCTGATGGCGTCTTGGTGAAGGCGGCATGCATGGCGCTTGGCCTGACCGCCGACGATATTGAAACGCTGCATGCCGCATTCAGTGGACAAGGGCAGGACCGCCGCGATGATCCGGACCTTTACGCCCTCGGTGCCAAGTTGAGGGCGGAGTGCGTGGCAAAGGAGTGAACATGGGACTGTTCGGTGATATCCTTGAGGCGGCCGGCGAAGTGGTCGGGACCGTGGCAGGCATCGCGGTCGCACCGCTGGCCATCGCGCTCGGTTGCTCGGAGAAACTAATCAAGGCAGCCATCAGGTCAGGCTGTCGGACGGAACGCGAGATCCGCGAGTGGGTTAAAGAGAACGGATAATGCTGGCCGGAATAGTCCGCCCAGCGATATAAGCCGCAGATTCGACAGGGCCTATGACACCCAGGTCGAAAACACAGGAGGCGCCGACGATTCATCCACTTGAGCATGCGACTCTCATGGGGTCTTCACCCTGTAGGGTCCTCTACTCGCCCGATCCCGCGGCAAGATAGCCAGTAAGTCCGGAGCATCCCCGGCGCGGGTAAGGCCAGCAGATTGCGGGCGGACTCGAAATGGGAACACGGTTGGGCCGCGTCGAGAGGATTCGTAGTTCACGCCTAGAGAGGGAAACGTGCGTGAGTCCGCCTCGATAAATTGTGAACGAACTTCATCGAGTGGCAGCAAGACCGCGCCCGCCGGATCGCAAGTAGAAGCGGGCCCGGCGTTGACACTGCCGAGTGTGTCAGGGAAAGCCTAACCCGGATAGGTGGGGCAGCGGAGGCCACATAGCCGATCGGGAGGCGGAAGAACTCCCAACCCGGACCCGCCGGGCAATGCGGGCTTGTTAGACCCACGGACGGAGGAGAACGATGGCACGTTATGAACTCGATGATGCCGACGATGTTGAATCGGTCGGCGATGCTCTCGCGAAGTATGCCAAACGCCAGGAAGACGAAATCAAGAATCTCGCAAAGCAGATCGAAGAATTGGAATCAGATCTAGAAGCTGCCCGGGAGCGCATCAGAGATCTTGAGACTGACAGAGGTGAGGGCTAGATGTCGCGCTCCGAATGGCTGCGGATGCGTCGCGAGTTCCTGGGGCGTCTTAGGTTGCGGCGGTCGGTTCGTAAACACAGGAGATAGCATGTCAAGGTCACGGTTCGACACCAGTTACCACGCGGCCGACGGTTATGGATGGGTCAAGATTCTCGGCAGTGAGCGGAACGGATATGTGAAGTATTACAAGATCTGGACCAAGCGCGTCAGCGTGCTCACTCCGTGGGGTGGCTAATGCGCTACCCCGGAGAAATTACCCCCGAAGAATACGACGCGCACCCAGGCGTGCGATGGTCCGCACTTGCCCACATGCGCAAGAGTCCATTGCACTACAAGCACGCGCTAACGGCCAAGCGCGAGAGTTCGCCACCGCTCCGTACCGGGTCCGCGCTACATACGCTGGTGTTCGAGCCCGAGAAGTATGACGAACGGTTCGTGGTCTATCGCGAGAGCAAGACCAGGGGCGAGGGCGCAAAAAAGAACTGGATCGCTTTCCAAGAAGAGATGGCGGCGCAGTCTATTACGATTCTGGACCCGGAAGAGGAAGCGCGAGCACTTGGTTGCGCGCAGGCCATCGCGACGAATGCCTGCGCCCGCCAGTTCATCGCACCGAGTCGTGGCCGGGCCGAGATTCCGATCGTCTGGACGGATGAGCGCACGGGCTTGGTCTGCAAGATGCGTGCGGACTGGATCACAATCGAGGAGTTGCTGCTAGACCTGAAAAGCACGCGCTCGGGGGAACTGCGCAACTTCGGGCGTCAGGCTTGGCACCTGGGATACTTCCATCAGGCGCACTTCTACTCGATGGGGCTGGCGCACGCGACGGGCAAGAAGCCGGATGACATCCCGTTTCTGTTCGCGGCGGTGGAATCGGATGAGCCACATGATGTATCCATGTTCGAGCCGTGCGCGGAGACGCGATATGCGGCCAAGGAAGAGGTGGACAAGTTGATGGACTTGCTTGTCGAGTGCCAGAAACGCGACAAGTGGCCGGGCAGATATGAAGGCGTGCAGATGCTGTCCGCGCCCGCGTATGTGCTCATGAGCGAAGATGAAGAGTGGGAAGTCACAGGGAAAGAGGTGAACCGTGCCTGATTTCGAAGAACTGTATCCGGGTCGTTTCGTTAAGGGCGTCACGCTCGAAGGACCGACGACGGTCAAGATCGTGTCCATGGTCGGAGAACCACTCGAAGACGATGACGGTCACGCGAAGCTGAAAGCGATCCTGACCGTCAAGATGCGCAACAAGAAGACGGGGGCGATCGAGGAGAATCAACTGGTCTGGAACAAGACCAACGCCCTGCTGACGGCCAACATCCATGGGCGTGATTATGCCAAGTGGACGGACAAGCTCATCACGATCGCCTATGACCCGTCGGTGATGTTCGGAAAAGAGAAAAAGGGCGGCATCCGGGTCTGTGGTTCTCCGGCGCTCACTTCCACGATCGAAGTCAGCATCAAGCGCCCGCGCCGGAAGCGGCCCGAGATCTATCTCTTGCAGCCGACCGCGCAGGCGCCGACCGGGACGCAGCCGGCGCCAAAGATCGAGCCGGAGTTGTCCCCCTCCGACCTCCAGTCCATGGAAGCCGCGCTCGCCGAACCGACCGACGCCGATGCCCTGGACCGTGCCTGGGCCGCGATCAAGGACAAGGCGCCGCCCGCCATGTCGCAGCTTTACATCCGCCGCCTCGACGAGTTGCGCAGGCGCTAACCCACCCACCCGCGCCTGTCCGACGATGGGCGCGGGAATTTAAGCGGCGGGCGATTTTTGTTGACGCCCGTTTACGACCCATGATAAGCATTGTGCTTAAGGACGCTTAATGAAACAGAAAACGGACAGTCCGGTGGTTACGAGTTTCAGATGGCCGCCATCGCTGCGGGCGAAGATTGAGGCCGAAGCGAGGCGCCTAGACCGCTCGCTGTCCTGGGTGATTCAGGCGGCGATCAAGAACGGATTGAAAGACGTTGGCAAACTGCCAAGCGCGGGAAAGGACAGCGAATGAGCCGCCCATCCAAGTCAGCGCTGCTTGAACAAGAGCAGATGGTCCAAGAAGCTCTGCGCGCAGAACGCCTAGCGGAAGTCGTGCGCGTCGAAGCGGAAAAGAAGCGGTTGCACGATGAAGCGAACGCCAAGGCCCACGACGCCCGCATGCGCGAATGGTCCTCTTGCTGGTGCGGCATCAATCATCAGACGGGCGAGCGACTGACAGAAAAGCGCGAGCGACCGGCAACGATGGCGGCTCGGCTTTCGGAGCCGTCGCGGAGCATCTTCGTGGGTAATCTGCCCTATGAGTTATCTGAGAAGCAGATCACCGATGCCATCGCCGGCCTTCTGGGAATCTCTCCGGCGCATGCCGTTCGTCGGTTCAGGCTTCTGAAAGACAAGGTCGAGACAGCGACGCCTGATAACGTCGATGCCGCGGAGGACTGCGCCTCAGACTCCTTTTGGACGCTGGACAATATCTACGCCCCGCGCCATCCGCCGCGAACCCACAAGGGCAGCGGGTTCCTGATGTGCCGAAGCCAGGAAGAGGCACGGGGCGTCATTGAGCAGATCCATGGCCATGAGTTGATCGGGAATCGCGGCCGACGGTTTGCAATTCGCGCCGACTTCGCCAAGTCCCGGCCCGAGCGCAATCACCGGCCGAGTTTCGAGGATGTCAAGGCGTACTACCGAGGAGATGCGTGATGACACTATCCCTGGCCTTTTCCCTGATAGCCGACCTCGCCCTGGCGCGCGGGCTTCAGGCGCTCAATCGGTTCCCTGGTCTGTGGGCGTGCCGCGTTGACGACAAGTGGCACCTGAAACTGAACCCGCATCAGGAAGAGATCGAAAACGTGCCGCCGTTCAATGCGATGATCTTCTGGGGCGACCTGCCGGCGGGACTTATCGACCCCACGGGTGGTGTCATCGCGGCGGGCTCTGCTGCGAACGAAGATGCGTTCATCGCGGCCTTGCGGGCGGCGATTGCGAAAGAAACGGCGCAGGGAAAGGACGGGGAATGATGGACATCTATGGTGATTACATGTTGTCACGTCCTAGAGTGGCGAGCACCCCGGACAAAGATGTGCCGCTCAATACCGATCCGCACTACTCCGACGACAGGTTTAACAACAAAGTCGAATGGAAGGCGCAGACGGTTTTCGGTCCCCCGAGCGATGACCGCGGACATCCTGGGCTGAACTACGTCTACTCGGACCGTCTCCAGCAATGGGATTATGCCAAGTCGGAACGAGCGCGGCAGGCGGCGATGTCATCGAATGCACCGAAGCGGTCCGCGCTGTTCTATGAGGCATATCTGTCCGCCTACTACGGAAAGCCCGTCGAGCTTGTCCACATGATGGCGGGTGTCAATTGCTCAAATGGATATCCGTACTGGGTGGCTGGGTATCGAGACAAAGAGACCACCACGCCAAAGGTGAAATGATGGAATCCGACGAGAAGAAAACCTGCGACGATTGCCAAGGTGACGCGAGTCAGGGATGGGTTGAGCACTTCCGGCAGGACAAGGGCAAGGAACCCGTGCTGGTCAAGACACAGTGCCCCGCTTGCGATCTGTGCGATCGGATGGCCCAGTATCGCAAGACCAAGCGCCTCTGCAATCGCATCACACTTCCGGCCGCTCTTTTTGTCGGGGACGAACGAATCCTGACCGAGCCATGGATGCAATCTGAAGACCGCGCGAGCCAGCGGCAAGACATCCGTGCGCGCTTGGACGGCAAAGCGAAATATGCCGCCGACTTCCGAGAGATCGCCAGCGCCACGGACGAGATTCAGGAAGCCGTCCAAACCCTGGGGATCTTCGTCTGGGGCGACTGGCTGCAAGATTACTACAGCGCCTCGGAGCATCGCGGACACAAGGCTAGGATCGGTGATGTTGAAGTGTTAGTCTGGGGCTGCGCCGGTCGCGTGATGATGACGATCAACCGGGGCGAGGCCAGCGTAACGGCCATCTTCAACGAAACCAGCGAGACGCCACGCGGCGGATTGCATGGACTCGATGCCACCAAAGAGCAGGCGCTGTCGATGCTCGCTGATGTGACCACGCACCCGGCAGCGTTCCGCGCCGCGATTGCACCGGATGCGGAAGTGGGGATGTTCTGATGAACCAATACGATCGAGAAGAGGAACAGCTCGCCGATGATCTCCGCAACGGACGCATCGACCAAGCCGAGTACAATCGCCAATTTCAAGCGCTTCAGAGAGACTATCGCGAGGCCGCACAAGAAGCTGCCGAGCGGGCTTATGAAAACGAGATGGAGCGGTGGTAATGGACTGCATCGAACGCGCGGAGGAATTGGATCGGCTGGCATCGAAAGGTCCATGGACGTTCGACGATACTTATTGGCACGTCCATGACGCTGACCAGATAACCATAACGAACGACGTTGGAAGGAATGACGCCGCGTTCATTGCCGAGTCCCGCGCCCTCCTGCCCCTGCTCGCCGCGAAGTTGCGGGCAGTTCGGGAGTATGCTCAGGAACTTGGATCAGCCAGTTTGGCGACGAGTCGCGATCTGGCGCTGGCCAAGAAACTGCGCGAGTTGACGGAGTAGACCAATGCAGCCAACCGAAAGAGGATACCGCTTGACCTCTGGCCGTGAATTCTACGCATGTCTAGGCGTGCTTGGGTTGCTCTATGATGAAAGCGCGGCCAGTAATTATCGACTGGTCTATGGATTTGATGGCCACGCGGACATCGACGACGACAAGCCATTGACGCCCGAGGAACGCCGAGAGATTGCAGAATATGCGATAACGGAATGGCGAGAGTTCGCGGGCATGGCGAATGAGTGCGACCATCTCGCCGCCGAAGTCAAGCGCCTGACCGAAGAACGCTTTCGGATGCTGAACGACGCGGGCCGACTCATCGGAGCGGTTGCCATGGCGCCGTGCAAAGAGTGTGCGCTCCTGACTCGACAACTGGAGGCCGAACGGGACGAACACGCCCGCGTAATCAAGAGCATTCAGAAGCATGCCGCCGTGATGGAGCACCGAGCAGAATCAGCAGAACGAGATATCGAGCGGTTGCGTAGAAAGATTGATGGCATCCGGCCATCTGTAAATCGACGAGCGATCGAGGCATCTCTTCGGTGCGACGAACAGCGCGAGCGTGCAGAGAAAGCAGAAGAGACCGCGGCCAAGCAAGGGGAGAAGTTGGCCAGGGTCCGCATCGCCCTCGCAACCGGCGACCTCGACGCGGTCAGGAAGGCGGTGGGGTCGTGAGCCAATCACTGCGCCCGTGTCCTGATGGTTCCGAGTGCGGGCATGGACTTCCACGCAAACCCGGACTCGACTATCTGGGACTGATTCAATGCAGGGACAGAATATTGCCGGTCTCCGTCCTGCCGCTGCCCTCTGAAGATGAACCGGGTGACTGGCATCCGGAGACGGAGCAGATTTCTGAGGTGGAACATGCGGCCGATTGAGCGTGCGACCTGTTCGTGCGGCGGGACGGTCGCTGAGACTGAGCCGACCGCGGACGAAGAGAAGGGCCGGTGTTCTTGCTGCATCCGGGTGCTGAGATGTGAAAAGTGCGGCACTCGGTTCGTGCTCGAACTCGAAGCGCCGGAGATGGAGTAGATGATGACCATTCGTGAAGCCTGGGAGACTACCAAAGAGGTGCCTCGGGCATGCTGGATGCGACTGACCGTGGTCATGGTCGGCGTGTTCTCTGTGTGGTTCATGGCCACTGACATCCTCTGGCCATTCTCAGAGTGGGTATTCCCGGCCGATGCACCGCTGAGCGCAAAAGGAACGCTCCGAGCAATCGTGCTGCTGGCGCTGTGGATCGAGAGCCAACACCGCAAAGATGCCCTTGTGGATTGGTGTCTGCGTCCGATTACAGATCCACCTGTCCAGCGCACCAAACAGGAAGAGTCCGAGCACAAGACCGCGTTCGAGATGACCTACTTGACCGTGAGTATCGGCCTGCTCGGTCTGGTGACAGCGGCATTCTTCGTTGGGAGCCATCTGTGACCACGGTCGCGCAGAACCGTCTGCATCGGGCTACGTCGGCGCTCGCGTTCAAACTGCTGGCCGATGGCAAGGTCGCGGCATTCGACTACGCCTGCGCACACCAGGCGCCGCACTGGATTGACACGGCACTGACCCCAGAACAGGCGCTGGCGAAGTCGCTGGATGGGTTCGTGCAACCCGCGACGGATAGACGGATATCGCCCAAGGAGCGAGCCGATGCGGCTCATGCGGTTGCGTATCTATCAAGTCCGGCACCGTGGGATGAAGCGGCAATGAAGGCCGAACAGGAGGCTGTGATATGACCGCCGCCCAGCAAGCCATCATCGACCAGTGCGCGGCCCGACGCCAGCCCATCGAGCAGGCACGGCGGGATGCGGTCGCACAGCAGAGTCGGGAGAAAAACCGGAGCCTGTCCACGATCGCGTACATCCGAAGACCGGAAGAAATCAAGAGGACGTATGATCAACGCTGATATCATCGTCGAGAAGATGAAGCAAGCCGCAGCCACGATCGCGCGCCTCGAACAGGAACTGGCAACGTGCCGGGAAGCGCTCAACAAGACGGCGATTGAGCGGGATCGGTTCCACGATGAACTGATTACGTCGCAGGCTGAGCGGATGAGGCTGGCGATGGAGTTGAAGGACGCGAAGACAAAGGAGCCGTCATGAGCGGGGATAACTGGACTAATGAGAGCGGCGGCGGTTGGCTTGGGTGTCCACACTGCAAGCCGGCGTTGGGGCAGATCTACCTACCCAAGCCCGTGCAAGGCGGTCTGTCGGCATTCATGATGCTCAATGCACCGATTACCGTCGCGGAGCCTGGAATATATGTGGCCGACTTCAACCCACAGGGCGCCGCCACCGTGCGTGCAACGAACGGTAAAATGCTTGGCGTGGCGCCATCGGAATTTCGCTGGACCCAGCCCGTTCCGCCCTATGACCGCTGGTGCAAGGGCAAGGGAGGACTTCACCAATGACCTGTCCCCACAACGTCGCGCTGACGGAGGCGTGCCCGTGCGAGTCGGACGATTCCAGATCGGCGCAAGTCCTATGTCTGCGCGAGAAAGTGCGGCTGCTGAGGGGAAAATGCACGCGCCTGGGGGCGTCCGAGTTGGCGAAGGCGTGGGACGAACGCGACGCAGCCCGCCGCGAGTGCGAGGAGTTGAGGGTCAATTATACAGCAGTGCGAAGGGAACGCGATCGGGCACTGTGGCAGATGGAGCGAACGGCGCAGGTATGGCGTGATATCGCGGGGGCGCCCAGGGATGGGACGCATTTCCTTGCCTGGGACCCCGGCGTTCAGGATGCGCGCGTGATGTTTTGGGACAGGAGCCTAGATTCTCCCTGCATGGTGTCCGGAACGTACAGTTACAATCCCACCCACTGGCAGCCCCTTCCCCCGCCGCCCAAGGAGCGGTCGTGAGAGGAACTCCGGTCACGCTGCTTAGCACGGGCGAGCGGGTGCGATTGCTCCCATGTCCGAAGTGCAAGAGTTTCGCGATTTGGTGGTCTGAGATCTACGAGCAGCCGTTCTCGTTTCAGCAGTCAGAGAGCAAGGGACTCGACCCCAACGGAATCGAGGGCAGGCCGGGCGATATCGTTTGCGTGTCTGGCATGTGTCGTGGCTGCGGCCATCGCTGGAATCCACGCGGAGTCAGACAAATCACAGATCTGCCGGGCTACCCAAAGGAGCCGACGTGAGCGAGAGAATCTATATCGCAGAGGGCGAGACAGCGGAGTTGATGCGCCGCTCGAACGGTCGGGTTCTGCGACTTGGATTTGGTATTGGGAACGTCTGGCTGCAAGATGGGTCCGGATGGGAAGCGCAGGAATTGGCAGCCATTCGGAAGGCAAAACAGGAATCAACACCGCGCTGTGAGTCGTGCGGACAGGAGACAGTGTGAGTATGGACACCGACCAACTGCGAGCCATTTTGCTCAGCGCCTACGAAGCCGACAGCGCGGCGATTCATCTAGGAGACGCCGAACTTGCCAGACTTGTCGTGTCTGATCTGCGTCTCGCGCGTCAGACCGCGGCAGCGCGCGGAGAGTCTTGCCGTCGATACGCAGCCGCCCTCGCCGACAAGGAGCGGGAACTGACCTCTGCTCGGCAAGATCTCGGACTCTCTGAGATCGCCGCGCGACAGGCGAAGGAGTTGCTTGCGTCATGTGAGCGGGCGTTGTCGGAGCGCGATGACACGCTCAAGCTGGCCAAGGCAGCGCTCAGTACAGCGTGGGATGATAACTGCGATCTAGAGTCGAACATCCTAAATCTGTATGAGGCGCGGGATGCGGCATGGATGGAGGCGGACGCACTTCGCAAGGAACGCGACTCCCTGCGCGCCCAGCTTGCGGCCAAGGACGTGGAGGCTGGGCGGCTGCGCGACTGCGGCAAGCCTGGCACATCGCCCCTGGACCCCGCATGCGGCAAGTGCATGCGTTGTTTATCAAGATTAGCGGAGGATGCCGAAGACCGCGCTGAATGCGGAAGGAACGCGCGCAAGGAAAACAAATATCTCCGCGCCCGCCTGTCCGAGTGCGAGCCAGTTATTGAGGCGGCGCGGCGATTGCAGGGGACCACGTATGCACTTGCTCACCAAGACGCTCTCAACGAACTTCACACGATTCCGCTGCCCCCGAAGGTGACGCCATGATCATCACCGACGCAGCAATTGACTACCACGGCAAGTTCAAAGGCTGCTCGCACATGGTCTCTGATCTTGTCGGTGAAGCTGGACACCGAGAGCTTATGGAGTTCGCCAGCAAGATCGACATGCGTCCCGAGTGGCTACAGAAGGCCGGCACCGAGCATGAACACTTCGACATCTTCGGCGGGCGCAGAGACAGAGCGTTGCGCGCCGGCTGCGTCGAGGTCGATCGCAAGCGGATGGTTGAGGTGTTCAGGGCAAAACGGGCGGCATTGAAAGGACAACAGTCATGACCACTCTCAAGGACCTTGCCGAGGGACTCCGGATCTGCGCGGCCGATTCGCATAACGGATTCATCGTAGCCACCAAGGAAGAGGCTGAACAGATAGCGGGCATGCTCGACCGCCTCGCCGCGATTGACTCCGCGGTGCCGGCGGAGGTGGAATCGATCCGCCGCGAGCATCTGATCGTGGACGCGTTCTACGGCGAGCAAGGGTTGTCCGGTGGCGATGCAAATGAATGCCATCGTCAGCGCGCCACCCTACTCGCCATCGTAGCCAAGCAGGCGGTGGAGATCGAGAACTGGAAGCGCGGCCAGAAGGAAGTGTGTGCCGTTACCATGCAGGCCATTGAGAAGTTCGATCGCGAACTGGCAACCCGCGATGAAGAGGTCTCCCGCCTCAAGTCCGCCCTCGCCGCGTACGAGAGACCGCTGGAGGCCGCGGAACTGGCCAATATCGGGAAGGCGCACGTAGCCGAGGATAACGATGAATTTCTTGCGGATATTGATCTGAACTTCGGCCTGTATGTTCACGAGCATCGCGGCTTCCTCCTCTCCGCCCTTAAGCAGGCGCGGGCGGAGAAAGAGGCGCTGCTTAGGGCATATAGCCGGTGCCCCAAGTGCAAGCCGGAGTGCGGCCATTGTCGCTGCGAGTGTCACGGATACATGCAGATCGCCGACAAAAAGGAGTCCGATGGTGGATAGGCTTCCCGAAAAGCTCCGCCGCATGGCCGCGACGTTTCCTCTCTCGGCCGATGAGCAGGCACTTATCCACGAGGCCGCCGAACTTATCAACGCCCAGGCCCAGATCATCGAGCAGGCGCTGGAGTTCGTTGCGGAGTTAGAGCGGAAGGGGAAGGCGTGCCGGAAGATGGCGGGCGACGCTCGTTTAGCGGATCTCGTTCGCATTGCCGCGAAGGGAAGTATTTATGAGGAAGAGGCGCGGCGACTCGGCGACTGAGACGGATTCTGGAGCCGCGATGATCCAACTCCACTATGAACGCAAAAGGAAGACGGCATGCGGCCGACGCATCTACCGAGACGACAGGACAACCACCAATGCGTGGAGATTCATGGAACTCGTGAGCCAGGGCAGATACCAGCCGTGTCCGAAGTGCATCGACGAGGCCACGAAGCACATGCTGGAGAAAAGCAAATGACCTACATACCGCTCACCATCTCACCATCCGCAATCACGACTACCTCTTGCGCGTCGGCGAGAAACAGGCCGCGGTGTTCAACAGACTGGGCGGATTCCCGTTGCGGGTCCTTCAACTGTGCGGCGATCATGTCGAATCTACGGAAGAGGGGCGCGTCGTGGAGGGTGGCTGGCGGCAGGATGCGGACAGGGAAGCGGAGCGAGTTCTACAGCGAAACGGGTACATCAAAGATCAAGGAGAGACCATGAGCAACGTCCACAATGTCAGTCGGGCAACCGTGCGGGCGCTCGATGAGAGTCGGCAGGAGATCTATCGCTGCATCTGCCAGAAACGGGCCGGCGATCATTGCCCAGAGGTTGAGAAGCAACTGCTCGCCGATGGGAACCCTGAACTTGTGGCGCTGATATTTTCCAGGCTTCCCTCTGGCAAGATAACGGCCGAGTAGGCGCTACTCCACCTTCCGGTGCTCGCCCGATATCCCGCGCCCCGCCCGCTCAAACAGCCGCGCCGTTGATTCGTCGATAGCCCCGATCAGCCGGTTCGCAATCGCCCGCGTCTTCTGGGCGAACACGAACTTTTCATAGTCGCTGGACGGATGATCGCGCAGGAGCAAGTCCATGGCCTTTTGCGCACGCAGAATCTCCCCCCTGAGCGACTGCATGCCGCGATGATATCACGACCCGGGGCGGGCGGGGAATGAGTCAATCTCCCACATCGACCACTCGGTTTTCCCGAATGCCGAACGTGGCACAAGCGTCACCTTGTCTTCGGCCGTGCAACGACAGGCGCCGTTCTTCCACTTGCACCCCTGCGTCTTTTCGCACTCGTCGGCGGTGTGTTGGGGCGGCACGCGCTTGACCGGCGGCAACTTCTTGGCGAACAGCACCTCCGGCTGCCGTTGCGACAGCGCCAAACCGCCAGCAAACGAGAGCAGCAGCAAGATAAGCGGACCCGCGATGGACGGGTTCGACTTCCGCGCCTCGCACGCCTTGCAGCGGCGACGACGCCTGATCCACGCGAGCAGGCAACTAAAGAAGCCGCCGACCGCTGCTGTGATAACGCCCCATGCGGGTTCGGGGATGGTCATCTCTACATCCGCTGCGTCCAGGTACTGGGTTTGGTGGTCCAGTCCGGTACGTCGCTGGTCCAGATGCCGTGGTTGGTACCGTCCTTGACCAACACCGCGGCCGGTTGCGTGGTCGCCGGGTAGGCGCGAACCCAGGCACCAGACTTCACATAGATCGGCCCGTTCTCAGCTGGGTCTGCCTGTGCGGTCAGCAGCACCACCATATCCGTCTTGTCGCACAGCACGCCACCCATGGTGGTCGTGAGCCCAGAGAGCATGGCGATGGGCGTGGCGCCGGTCGTGTCTGCGGTGTCGGCCGGATAGGGCGCGAGGGGCTTGATGACTTGGGCCATGGGGATCTCCTAGTTACCGAGCGGGGTGGAATACGTGTAGTCGCGCAAGTCGTTGGGCGGTGTGTCGGGCAGGAATGATGGATCCCCGGGTACCGGGTTCTGGATATTCCCGAGTGCCGGATTTGGATCGAGCACATCATCTACAATGACCACGACGCAGCCGTTCGGACCTCCCACGGGCCGACCCACGGGAATCCCGAGGTAATCCCCCATGCGGATCGAGCAGGTATCCGCCGTACCGCCCACCGCGGATTTCTCGGCGGCGGTGAACGTCGTAAAGGCGCGGGTGGTATCAACTCCATAGGCGCCAATAAATGGGACGTAGACGATCGTCTCGGTGAATGCCCCTTGACTGTCGGTGCCATGGAGCGTGATGTCGCCGCCCGTCCAGTTGGCCTGGAAAAAGACGTTGATTGTGCGAGGAATGTCCGGCGACGAAATCCCCGTGAAGCTGTTCGATACATCGTTGCCGGCGAGCGGCGTGGCGATGTCCGTCGAGCCAGCGGTTACATTGCGATAGCGGAAGGTGACGGCGATGCCGTCTGGCAAGCCACCATATTGCACTCCGGTCGTGCTGCCTGTACCGCCCTTGGAAACTGGGAGTACGCCAACCAGATTGGCTACCGGGATGGCCAATGCGCTGCCATCATCGGCAGTCTTGAGTTTCCCGCCCACATAGGCAACAGGCTTGCTCATAGCGGACCTCCCACGGGGCCAGGATTAAACGAGCAGAGCGCAAGGTTCTCTGCTGCATACCGACTGACATCCCGAATGAACCCCCCGGGTGCCGCGAAGTTCCCCGTCTCTGCGGGCGCCACAGGTTCGACGTTGGTCGCACTCCCCGCCTCATCCGTGGACAGCCACCACCGCTGACCCTCCACAAGCGTCAGTCCCGTCTTGAATCGCACATAGCGTTCAAGCGAACCCGCGAGCAATGCCGAGGCTGCGAGATTCGCAAAGACGGCGTATAGATCGACCCTGGTCGCATCGTCGGCAATGGCCAGGCCCAGCGAGTTCGCGCCGCTGATATAGAGAAGTTGCCCCTCGGTGACGCCAACCGGCAGCGTCCAATCTGGAGACTGCAACTCGACATAGGGGGCGATGGTTCCGTTGACGACTTGCACCCCGCGTCGCCAGAAGTTGTATGTACTGTCCGCGTCGAGATAGACGATGCCCGGACTTCCGGTGAATGTGATCGTCTTGCCGTTCGCCGTCCAGGTGAAGAATCGAAACTCCGCCTCGGTGCCGGCAATGTTCAGGTCGAACTGTCCTGAACTACCCTGGCTCATGAAGCGCTGGCAATTGATTTGCGAACAACCTGGTAGGAATTCCGTATTCAGAGCCTGGATGATTCCCGTGACCGTGATATCTCCGCCAATCTCGGCCGATGCATTCGGAACCGGGCCGCCCAAGAAGGCATTCGGAACAGTGCCACCGATCAGCAAATTGAGCGTGCTGGCGCTGCCGATTTGCATGATGGGGCCAGCGCAGCTGGCGCTTTCCAGCGCGACCGCCGCAGGGGGCGCCCCCGGTTCCTCCTGAAGCGTCAGGCTCGCGAACGCGCAATTGCGGAAGAAGGAAACGGATACCCCGCCACCGCCGATCATGCGCGTGATGTTACCGAGCGTCGGTAGCCGCACCTCACCACGCAGAACGGTGATCTGACCGGATGGCAGCGTGAAATCTGCCCCGCTCGCCCGCCGAATCACAAGCCCCACAAGACTTCTGGCTGGCATCGCGGAAAGTCCCGCAGCGAATTGCGTTTCGCTCGCATAGGCCGTCCACTCCTGGCCGTCCTGATCGGCGAGCGGCGTTGTGGTCCCGCTGTCCACAAAGAGGGTGCGCGTAAGCGGGAAGATGTCCGTGCTACTTCCACCACCGCTCGCGGTCCCAGCGTTCGCGATATCAAGCCCGATCAGGTTCGCCGCGCTTCCATCTGGCTGACTGGTGTTGAGCAGCGCCGTATAGTAGGACCCCGGAATCGCCGCAAACTCCGTCGAGGCCGTGCCATCGGCAAAGCGGATATCCGGTTCCACGCTCACGGTCGCCAGCGCGGTCAGTTTCACCGCTTCCCACCTGGACAGCCCCTCATTCCAACGCAAGAGCACATAGACCGCAGAACCCGCGCGCACCGTTCCCGATAGCAGACCGCGTGCCGCCGTGACTTGGGCCGCAGAGACCGTGCCGCCCGGGAGGCCGATCGGGATACCCGTGGGGAATGACAGGGAGGGCGTGATATTGCTCATAGGCGGGTCTCCTGAACGTAGCAGGAAGCGTGCTCAGAATTGGGTGCTGTCGATGGGCGGATGCGAGCCGTGCCGGCCGATGTAAAGATTCGGAGTTTGACCGTATGACTGGCCGCGCTGAGTCCGGTTTTGAGCCGCGCAAAGCTGGCGCCCTGCGTCGAGTTCGCAAGCGCCGGGAAGGTCTGCGCGACACCGCTATCTGTCGCCCCATCGATGTCAAGCAGGATGTTGGTAGTCGCACCCAGGGCGCTTGTATTGGATGTGGAAAAAGAGCAGTTAATTGCCAGTTTTGTGCTTGCTTGCGTGGTGACAGTGGTCGTGGCGCCCGTGATATCGACCGCGCTTCCTGATGTGGTCGTAAAATCTGCGGTCAGGTGAAATTCTGCCGTCTGTAAAATCACATCCCGATGGACATGATCCGAACGCGCGAAGCTGTTTGCCGAGCCCGCAGAGTTGGCTGTCCCGGTATCGACCGCCGCAGCCGTCGTGAGCGGGTCGCTGCCACTTGGCAGATGCGTGCTGGCATGCGCAACAAGATCGGTGAGTGCCATCGCACCGATCGTGATGGCATTGGCGACGACGTGCGCGATATGCCCGTTGGTCAGGCCAGTTGACACATCCTGACCAAACCCGCCAGCCGCCTTGGGAGCGATTCCGCACGCTGGAGGTGTTCCGCCGACGAGCACCTGGCTTGCCGTGCAGGCGTTGCTCTCGACGATCGATCCACCCGAGGACAGCATCACCCGGTTATTGAGGAGCGCCGCCGCAGAATTCGTGCCCCCATTGGCAATCGGGAGCGTATTTGTCACGTCCGCAGTCAGCGACACCGCAGAGAAAGAGGGGGGCGATGTGCCATGCAGGACCGTCGTCATGGTTCCCGCCGCGCTCTCCACGATGGCCCCGCCGCTTGAGACCATCGCCCGATTGTTGCTAAGGGCGGTCCCTGAGTTGGTTCCACCGTTGGCGATGGGGACGATCCCAGACAGCGCTGTCGCGGCCTGGATGTTGATCAGCCCCGCGCCGTTCTGCGTGCTGCTCGCGGCGGTGAGTCGGCCATCGGCGCCCACGGTGAAGGTCGAGATCTGGCCCGCAATCGGGTAAGAACCCGCGACAACGGTAGTATTCGGGATCGCGGCGGCTGGGATAGGTCCCCACGTCGGCATCGGCCCGCCGCGCAGCACATCGCTTGTGGTGCCGGGGAGGTTGCTCGCGTAGACCAGCCCCGTATCGTAGATGATGGACCCCGGCGCCGATGGGGTGGGCGGTAGTCGGGTGTCATTGCCCTGCGTCACTGTGCCCAGCGTCGTACCGAACAGCGCCGCCAGTCCGCCACCGCTCACCTGCAAGCCCCCGCTTGGCGTCAGGACCAGCGACAGATTGCGGTCCATCGTCAGATCGCCACCACCCGAGAGTGGGGCCGTGGTCAGGATCTGCCGCGACGACGGGACCTGATTCACAAGCTGGCCAATCTCCTGCCACGCTGTGCCGTCCCAGAAAAACAGTTTGTGTGAGGTCGTGTTCGTGTAAACCGACCCCTCAATGGGCGCCAGCGGTGCCGACAGAAAGGTTTTGACCTTGTCCGCCATGCCCGCCTCGATGATGTCGCCCGTCGTCGAGAGCATGCGGATCTTGCCGGTCTGGCTGTCGCTGTAGATGACGCTCTTGCCTGGGGAACTCGGCGAGAGGCGGGGCGTAAACACCGCGTAGTCAATGGCCGTGCCACCGAGCGGTGAAACCGTTGCGGTCTGTACCTGACTCTTCGCCTGACCCGGCCATCGCATCGTCACATGGCCCTGGCCTTCGCAGCCGCCAAGCAAGCCGAATGCCACAAGGACCGGGCCGACGCGACGCGCAAGCTCGCCGGGGCTCGGCATATGCACCGCGCCCAGCATGGCCAAGACGGTGAGCACCGTCTGTAGCCACGATTCGGCGCTTAGTTGTCCGGCATGGCAGAGGATAGATGCAGCGACGACGACGATCGCCGCGATGACATAGAGGGGAACGTAGGCGGTGCGCGCGTCAGCCATGCGCAGAAGAGTCTGCGCCAAGCCGAAGCTTTAGGCAAGAGCTATGCCAACTTCAGACGAAAAGGGCGTTACGGCGCGGGTTTTTGCGGTAAATCGGCCGTCGTGGCGGGCAGGAGGTCGCTCGGGACGGCGGTGTACCAGTTGCGGTCCTTGAGGATCAGGCTGAAGCTCGATGACTCGTATTTGCAGTCGTGCATGTCCGCGGGCCGCATGTCCTCGGTGACGAAGGTCAGATCGACCATCGTATAGGTGTTTTCACCGCGACAGTTCGGATCTTGCCACGTCGTCAGACGACCCCACTTGAACTGTGCCGTCAGGCCCTGGCGCGTATACCAGAACCACCGCGGCCCGGCCGAGCACCCCGACCACATCGGCTCGACGGGGAAGCAACGCTTCTCGCACGCCTTGTTATAGAGCCACACGCAGGCTTGGCTGTCCATCAGACGGTCGGTGATCACGCCCATGGCATCGACGCTCAGGCGCGGGACCACGGTCATGTCCGGCGGTGGGTCGGTGTAGGTATAGCCGAATGTGCCGATGGGGGTCTGCGGGCCACAGCCGGTCATGCAGAGGCTGGGGGCAAAGAGGATGGCTGTGGCGAGGATGAGGTAACTAAACGGCTTCATGTGTTTCTCCTTGTTGCTGGGCAGTCCTTGGCTGCCCAATGGTTACAAGATTCTTAGCAGTCTTTCGCGATCTTCCGTCTTCACGCTAAGTCCGCGCTCGAACCGGCTGACGGTAATCGTGACCGAGAGCGGCACCCACGGGCTTTGATTCTGCGCCAGCATCGCGCCTTGGCCGTCGAATTCGTCGAGGTGGTTCCACTGGGATTTCATGCGTCACCGTCGGCCGCGATGGCGATCTCGTCCCGAGTGGCCCATCGGGTTGTGGTGCCGTGATCGATCTCTGCTGCAAGCTCCGCCTGGTTCATGGCAATCACCCACTGCTGGGAATTGTCGCGAAGATACTTCTTGGCCGCATGCACGATCAGATCTCGCCCGTCTGGCATGCGCATGACCAGCGCCATGAGTGCTCCCGGAACGGGACGCTGTTCAATCTGTTTCGCGTCAAGCAGGAGTAGCCGCGCCGCGGACAAACTGCCGCATTCAGTTTCAAGCTCAGGGAGGGGGTTCACATATCGCATGGCAATGCCCAGGACCGGATGGATCGTTGCCTTGACTTCTTTCGCGCGTGACGGTGATGGGATTGGGGGGGGTGATGGCTTGGGAGTGGGCGGCATCACCAGCGGCGCGGAAAGCGGTGATATCTGATGCTGCAATACCCAGTCCTTGACGCTCTTAAGTCCTTCATCGAGCCATGCTCTGACGATGTAGTTATCGCCATTCCGAGAATAAAACAGCCGGAATTCATGAACCATGGCAGGACAGTCGCCAAACGCATTGCCGACCAACGATCCGGCCGTTGTCCTGGTGATGATGATTCCCGGCCGCTTTGTCCGCTCAACGCCTACGTTTCTCAATCGGTCGTGCAGAGATGAGAAGACGGAATCAAAGCTGTCGGTGCGCTTGGGAATCGACGGAACAGATACGAACGATTCCGCCGCGCGCAGGAGTTTTGCCGCTATCTCGTTGTTGGCCTGCAACGACCTCGCCGGCACGCTCCGCCGTTCTCCGGTCCTGTCAAACTCGACATCGACCAGGCCGATCGCGTTCGGTCGTGAAAGCAAGAGCACGGCGTGCTTACCTTCTGCGTCTTCTAGGTATGCCAGGGGTTTAGACATTACGATCCTCGCTCGCGGTCAACCCATCGACCCACCGCCCATCCACCAACGTCGCCACGCACTGTCCGCTCGACGTGACCAGTTTGGCGTGCTCACCGCTCGTCGATGCTTCCATTCGCGCGCCGTTCTCAGTGCTGGCCGCGAGTTTGACGGTGCGGGGGCCGGGGAGGGAGAGGTAGAAACTCATGATGTCCTGACCTTCCAAGCGCAGACCGCAGGCAGACAGAAGCAACCCTGAAGCCGTTCGCTGCACTCGTCGCAGTAATAGCCACCATCCGAGTAGCAGGTGTAGTGCTCGGCTGGGTCTGGCTGCTTGACGAGACCGGGAACTTCCGCGGCGCACCAGGGGCAGAACCGAACTCGCCGCGGTTCGTACTCATGCTCGCCACGCACCCCGACTGCCCAATATGGCGCCTCATGAGTCGGGTAGTGGTTGGAGTCGTACGGGCGGTGAAGTCGCGCTTCAAGTCCCTCTGCGCCAGCCTTGCAGCACTGAACGCGCGGGCGCAGAGAATCGCCGCGCTTGGTTTGCTGACCGAGCAAGTCCGATAGCCGGGCTTCTTGCTGGGGAATCAACTCCCCCTTGCCGAGCGCCTTGATCTCGTCCCAGAGACTCATTCCCCACCCCCAATCCGCCGCACCGGCAGAACCGAGACCTGCGTGCGGCCGGCTTCCAGCGCCCGAACCGCCACCTTCCGAGCGGCGAATTCAGACGCGAACCGCTCAGCTTTGCGCGTGCCGTCCGGTTCGGTCCAGGCCACGTAGAACGGCGGGAGATAGGCGGGGGTGGCGTGGGCGATGGTTGTGGGGGTCACGATTGCACCTCGGATGGCCACAGGATGGCGGCGATGGCGAGGATCTGGGCGTCAGTGAAGGCGCGCAGTCCGGAATGGGAGCACGAGGCAATAATGCGCTCGCGCTTCTGGGTAATGTCGTGCGTCCGCTTTATTTCGTCAGTCGCTGGTATTAACCATGCCAGGGTGCTCGAATAGCCGGGACGGGTAATTTTCCTGCCAGTCGCCACCGTGTAGCGAGCCCCATTCAGCCAGAAACATTCACCGCCGCGCTTATATCCGGAGCGTGAAACCTTTCCGACTCGGACCCCGTGCGCATCTTCGGACGCGATGATGTCGCCATCCTTGAGCCCCGCCAGCCATTCCTTGCGCGCCTTATCGTTTTTCACGACATTTGTCTTTGCCTGCGTCTTCTCGCTGATGGGCGGAATTCCGGCTTTCTCGGCTGGGGTTTTCTCCCCAGGAAGACAGGGAGTGTATCCATCGTGAATCGCACCGCACCGAGTGCAATGAGCGAGCATGGTCATCAGGATCTGAGCGTCCGTCGGTGGTGGTCTGAGAGCGGTCATTTCGTGCTCCCGTCTAGCCCATACCTGCGGACCATTTTGGCGAAGAGGCGCAAACCTTCCGCCGTGTCGATGTGATAATTGGTGACGTAGCGCTGGCCGAGCGCCGGATCGTCGCTGAAAACATCGTTATTCTTTAGTTCGGGATGCCTAGCGACAAATTCATCCCATTTGGCCTTATGAGAACTCGGCCAGACACGCCCGCCATTCGACAGAACGCGCTCGGTCCATTGATTCGGATGAGGCGCTCCGCAGTGACCAGCAACACGGACTCGCTTGCCCGCTCGATGTCTGTGCATTCGCTTAGCCACATGGAGCGGCACCAACCCCTCAACCACCCAGTAATACCAAGCCCGATGGAAGGTGAACGACCCGAGTCGCCCGCCCAGACTGGCGGAAACTTCTTTCCCAGTCCTATCGACCGCGACGATTGGGATGCTCGCCTTGTGGAGTTCCTTCGTGATGAATCGGTCGCAGTCCGCTCTGCCGGCTAGGTTGCGCATCTAGTTACTCCCCACCTGCCACCGCCCGCCATCAACATCCGCGACCTCGGTAGCGTTCAGGTACATCACTTCGCCCCGCGCCCGCTCGGACTTGAGGTGAAGCGCTGCGTCTTGGCTGGACAGTATCGATTTCTTGCCCGCGCTGTGGACTTCGTAGCGGCCATCGGCGAGACGGCGAGCGGCAGAGGTCCCACCGCGCTTCAGGGTGTCGCTCTCTTTGACGATCGCGCAGAAGAACCAGCGGCCGGGGCGTTTTACGGTTTGTGTGGTCTGGGTTTGCGTCGCGATCATGGACAGAAGATGCAACGGGGCGAGCGATGTGTCAATGATAAAATAATAAAATCGACACTCAGCGACGAAGATAATTTTTAATTCTTGCCAAAAGAAGCGGCTAGGCATAGATTGTTCCCATGGGCAGGCCAACGGGTCGGAAAAATGGGCAGTCAAGAGGGCGTGAGAAACTCGCCAAAGACTTCGCCGCTCGTCTCTATCAGGCGAGAATCAAGGCAGACTTTACACAGCAACAACTAGCCAGCGTGGCCCTTGTGGCTCAGTCGCAAGTCGCAAAGTGGGAGATCGGTAACGATCTACCGCCGCTCGATGCAGTGGTGACGATGGCCAAGGCGCTGAAATGCACCGTCGGCTGGCTGGCGGCGGGGGAGACTCATGGAACCTAAAGAGATGATCGGCCTCTGTTCCGGCGAGCAACGATTCGTCCAGTCGTGGCGCGATATCTGTTTGGCCGAGCAAGCCAAGCTCGACGCTTGGCGGACGATGCTCAGGGCTAATGACGTGAAGGCCGCGCACCCCGACGATGGATGGGTTGACCGTGTCGCGAATATCGTCACGATGTGTTACCCGCAGTTCGACGACGGTGTAAGGGCGGGCGATGTCATTGCCCTGGGAAGCCCCAGCAAGCACCGCCTCGTGCGGGTGACTGGCCAACCAAAACCTAGGGCGATTATGCACTTGACAAAGCACACCGACGGGCCTAGATTGTAGGTATGTCGAGCACGAAAACCCACCCCGCCGCCGCTGACCTCACCCTGATCACGCTCATGAAGCGGTTCTCTACCGAGGAAGCCGCCCGCGCACTCCTAGAGGAGATCCGCTGGCCGGATGGTGTCGTGTGCGCGCAGTGCGGCGCGATCAACGATGCGACCAAACTGGAAGGGAAGGCGCACCGTGCAGGTCTGTACCAGTGCAACATCCCGACTTGCCGCAAGCAGTTCAGCGTGACCGTGGGAACGATTTTCGAGGACTCCCATATCCCGCTCAACAAGTGGCTGATTGCCTACTACCTCCTGTCCTCTGCCAAAACGCAGGTGAGCGCCCTCCAGATTCAGCGCATGTTGGAGATCGGCAGCTACCGCAGCGCATGGCACATGTGCCACCGCATCCGCTTCACCATGGCCGAGCTGGGACCGGCCAAGCTGAAGGGCGAAGTGGAGTGCGACGAGATGTACGTGGGCGGCAAGGCTCGCGGCAAGGGCCGTGGCTACGTCGGCAACAAGACCGCCGTGGTGAGCGTGGTAGAGCGCGGTGGCAACGTCCGCTCGCAAGTCATCGGCGCCGATCGCGTGAGCAGCGCCGAAGTAAACGCTGTTCTGGTGACGCACGTATCGAAGAAGGCGCACCTGAACACCGACGAGAGCCCCATCTACGACGAACCGGGCAAGCGCTTCAAGTCGCACCTGACCGTCAACCACTCGGAAGAAGAGTACGCGCGGCACGACCTCGAAACTGGCCGCTTGGCGACCACGAACACCGCCGAAGGGTTCTTCGGCAACAGCAAGCGCAGCATGGACGGCACCCACCATCACGTCGGCCGCAAGCACCTGAGCCTCTATATGGCCGAACTTGACTACAAGTACAACACCCGCAAGGTCACGGATGGCGAGCGTACCGTGGGCGGACTGGGCAAGATGGAAGGGCGGCGGCTGACCCTCAAGCCCATGAAGGGGAAGGCCAGGGCGGGGGCTGTGGTTTGATGCGCTGTGGAAGTAACGCGCGCAACTACTTCCGGTCAATCGGGAATGGCAAAACGACCTGACGGGGTATGCGCTTGTGTTCAAGCACCTTCTTAATTGAATACGTAGTTTTTAGTCCGTCCGGACTCGATGTCTGTTCTTGTTGAACTGAGCATATGATTATATCCTCTTTTGCAAAATTTATTTCACGGCTATTTACTCTTTCCATAAACTCTGGATCATCAATGGTTACTTTAATGCTATTAGTCCCATCTGAAACTTGCCATTTGTTGCCATCCTTGAAGACTGGAGAAATAATCGTAAACGACTGAACATATGTATTTTGAACAACCTGCGACGGAGCTACCGGGACCGGGGGCGGGGGCTCAAACATGAGCAATTCTGATTTGCGAACAATCTCAATTGGCGGTAATGGTACTTTCCTTTTTTTCTTGGGTTCGAGGCGTATTTCAAACGTATCGATATCATCTCTTCTTAATGGCAACAGTGTGTTCATAATCGCTTGGCGCACCCGCGCATCGCTTAGGACGGTGGCAACATCGCGTCTAACGATCAAATTCTCCCCCTCAACAACTATCTGCATATTTCCATCGCTCAATAACTCGGTCTTCTGAACCCTTCGTCCTTTAATCCACTTAATGGCCGCAAAAACGCCAATGGCAGTAGAAGTACCAGTGGTGGTAATCCCAAGCAGAATATCGAACAAATTGGCAAGACCTGCTGGCTGTCCGTCAGAAAACCACATCAGCAAGTCTCTAATTGGCCCTTGCGCAATATTGAGATATACCTCGAAAGAGCCAGGTTGGAAATCTGGGATTATTTTAACATTGACAGGAGGCGCCTCGTTGCCGTGGAGCACTTTATTGCATTCTTCAAACATATCGGCAAAGGCAATAAGAGCTGGCGCTAAATCACGCACATTCATGGAGTTCGGCGTTGCTCCATCGCGCAATCCCTCGCCATCATAGGCGATGCACACCGTCATGCTACTCATGGCGTCTCTCTTAGCATTTGGATCTTGACTTGGCAATGAAGAAGCGGCAACCTGACCGGTTTTTCCCATTTTTCACTTTTCCTATCCACCAAACGCCAACCACCCTCGGGGAACCCCGAGAGCATCCGCAAGCGAGGCCATGACCTCACAGCTTGTCTTGCCCTTGCGCCCCGCCTCAATGGCCTGAATCGCGCCCGTCGTCACACCAGCGGCGGCAGCGAGGTCGCGCAAACTGTAGCCTTTTGTTTCCCGTGTGCGACGCAGACGGTCAGCCTGCCCTGGCCCGAGACTCGGGCGAGCTACCTGTTGAGGCCGCTTGGCAGGGGGGCGAGGCACGGGCGCAGCGTAGGTTTTTCGGGTATCCGGTCAACAACATAACACGGCAATAAATTACAGTACAGAAACTTATAAATAGCGACGCGATATGTATATCTGAAATAAAAAACGTGACAGAAACAGGCAGCAAGCGGACCATGGACAGGCAAAGGAGCAAGCCCATGAACCCACCGACGCTGGACTTCTCGACGTGGTCTAACCCCTGCCGCTTCGCCGTCGTCGAACGGCTGTTAAAGGCCATCCTCGACAGCCTGGACGGTCAGACGGACCTCAAGCCCTACGAACCCGTGCTTGCCATCGCCCGCGCGTTCATCGGTAACGTCATGTGGCACGGCTACGGCGCCGCGTTGCGTGATGATCGCGTGCTCGGGGTGGATGTGCAGGCGCTGACGAATGCCGAGCGGTGGACGCTGGCTATCAACCTCTGCCGGGCCATCGCTGCGGCTTGGGATTTCGACGAGGTCGATGTCTACCTGATCCGCGAACCCTTCGCAGACTTCGTCGGGCGCATGGCAGCGGTGGATGTCTCGCGCTTTCCGGGTTGGCTGTGGTGGGGCAGGCGAAGCGCCGATGTGGTATAGGTGACGCTATGGCTAAGTCCAAGGCAGACAAGCCCCAGCAGACACCGGAAGCGCCGCAAGCACTCACTCCGGAAGAAGAAGCGGAAGTAGAAGCCCGCTTTCGGGAATCCCTCAAGATCGCGCTACGGACTCCTGCGCGCGTTGCGGATGAAGCCGCGCAGACTCCCAAGCCCGCGAAGTCCCAGAAAAAGGAATCCTAGCCTGTCGCGCCGTCGAGCCACCGACGGGGCGCAGGGTCTGCTTTGTCAAGTGCATAATCGCCAATATGTGGTGCCTGTAACATTCAGTGACAATGCAGGAATGGAGCGGGGAAGAAAAATCCTGCGCGCAGTGATGCGCAAGATGTCCACCGGATGGACGCCGACAGAAGCAGCATCATGAGCGCCTTCGTTCGCACCGGCCGACGACTGCCGCCCGATTGGAAGCCCAACGGATGGCACAAACTCCATGGTGTGGCGGCGGGCTTGCTACTTATCGTCGTCCTTGCCGTCCTGCTCGCCGGAATCATCCCGATCCCGTAACCACAAAGGAGTCCCATGTTCATCGACCGCCACCAACCCATGAAGATGTACGAGTTCACGCCGGCCGATCTCGACTACCAGCACGCCCGCGCCGCCCTTCATTCAACGGCCATGGTTCACGCCGAAGAATGGGGCGGTCGAGTGGTCGCCGCGTTCCCGAAGCGCCACGATACCCAGACGATGGCCAACCACATGAGGGCGTTCGCATTCTCAAACGAAATGCAGCGGCTGGCGTTTAAGGAGGGGTTGATCGCCTACAACGTCGAGGAGGGGCGCGGCTACAAATCCGAGGACGCGCTACTTGCCGAGTTCAAGCGCCGTCCGATCTATAGCGAGGTCAGCAAGCGGGTGGACTAGATCGGGTCGCCAAACAGACGGTAGGCGACCTGGCCTTGTCCGACCTGGCCAGCGGTCGTGGTGAGATCGATCGCCGTGATGGGCAGGCTGGTCGTGGCCGGATTGGACCACGCGAACACGCCGCCCTGCGGAATCGAATGGCTCGCCGACGCCGCGCCGTTGATCTTCATCTCCAGGTTCTGCCCGGTCCGGTTTACGATGATGCCGCCGGTCGCGTTGGCGGTGATGGTGCCGAACGGGACCGGGAACGTCGTCGATGAGGCGGTGCCGTCCGGAATGTCCATGATGCCTTCGTTCAGCGCGGCATAGGGCGCGTTCACGGACTCGGGCTGCATCGTGAGCGGCTCATTGCTCGGCCCGGTGTAGTTGAGGTTGAAGAGGAAGGATGCGAGGTAATTGGCCATGGTACGGAACTCCTTATTGGACGGTTTGTTTCTACCCGATGACGTGCCAGGGAATCCCCACGGTTCGCCCGACTGGCACCGGGGAGGAGATGCGGATCACGAACTGGCTGGCGGTCCAATTCGGAAGAACGTAGGCGGTGTAGTTGTCTTCCATGACGCTGTCTACGGCATTGCTCACGACGGGGACATAGGCCGCAGTCGGAAGCGGCGGGAGGAGCGCCTGGATTTGCTCAAGTCCACTGCTCGATGTGAAGGGGAGCACTCCGCGCCGCTGGGGTCCATCTTGCCCGCTTACTTGTAGGATGGACTTGACGATCCAGTTATAGGTCGTGACCAGCGTCTTGAGGTCCGCGCCGCCAATCGCCGGGATGCCGTCGAGTACCTGTCCGAAATAGACCGTCCCCGTGATGGGATCGATCACATTCCAAGACACGGGCAGGCTTTGCGGTTCCCACGTTTCGCTGAGTTGCGGCAGCATGAAGGTGAAACGACCATCCAGGCCGGTCAGCGTTTCGATGCCGAGTTGTAGTAGCGGGTCGGTGATGCCGGTGTTGCGGAAGATGGGCAGCCAGTTTCCGCCGACAAGGAACTGGGCAGAGATGGGTGTCGGGACCGCGTAGATCTTCCGGTTCGGAACGGGGGTTGTGCCGCCCGTCGAGAGCAGAGACTTCACGAATCCCGAAATGACCTTCATCGCTAAACCAGGAATCCTTGAAGGACCGCCGAGAAGTCCGCCGTGCCCGAGCCGCCGTCCCGAATGACCTCAAACCCCGTCGGGCCGTTAATCGGCATCTTGAACAGCGTCTGTTGTCGGATGTCGTCAAGTGCCCCCTTTTTGCCAACGGGCAGCGCATACCAGAGACTGGATGCCGGATACATCAGGTTCATCTGCGCCGTGAGCAGCGGGTCCACGTTGTAGATCGTGGCCTGAATCAGGGCGATGCGCGCGAAGCCCGGCACATCGGGAAGCGCCACGGCGGCTGGCGTCACCGTGCCAGGATCGGCGCGTCCGAAGACCGAGATGTCTCCATGGTAGGAGTAGCAGCCTTCGTAGTGCGAGAACTGCCGCACAAACCCCGCGCCATCCGTCCGGAACAGCGTCAGGAAAGCCTGGTCTGAATTGCCGGCACGGTACTTGAGCGCGGTGTCAGGCGGGTCGGTGCTCACGATCGGGGTCAGTACACCGCCCACGTCGGCGCCGTAGACGTAGTACCAAGTGCTGGGCGCGGGCGCTCCGCCCAGCACCACAGCGACATCGATCGGACTTCCCACGGTGCCGCTCAAGATGCCGGACGATGACCGTAGCGCCGTCTGAAAGTTGATGGTGAGGATCGTACCGGCCACACAACTCGCGACGAGACGCGAGCCATAGACGCCGTACAGACCGAAGAACGATAGGGCGCTGCGGTCGGCAAGTTGAGTAAAGGCGTTGTTCACCGACGACGCCAGTAGCGCATCACCGTCGGCTGGGCCAACGATCTGACCGCTAGACGGCGTGAACCGAGGAATCGGCGGGACGAACGGAGGCGTGATGAACGTCGGCATGGTTTGTTATCCCTGGTTCCCCTTGGTGCCTTCCAGTACGACAAGCCGCTTCGCAATCAGCGCCTGCGCAAACCGCAGCGGATCGGGCGGCGAGAGTCCGAGAAGCATCGCAGCAGCGTCGCGGTACCGCTTGCCGTCCACGTGCACCCCGACCGCGGTCAGACGGGGTTGGTCCGGGTGATCCTTGGGCAACCGCTCGGCAAACCCAGAGAGGTCTTCATCGAGTTGCACATCACTCGGCGGCAATCGCTCACCGCCCGCGAGTTCGGCCAGCGCCTCAAATCGCAGCACCAACTGCCGGCTGTCGTTGACCTCGCTCTCGGAACAGATGAGATGCCACGGGATGCAGAGCAGGCGATCGGCGAAACCGACCAGGGCGGTGAGTTCTTGGGCCGGGGTCATGCTCTCAGTGATGGCCTGCTTGCGCTTCTCGGCGTTGAGCAGGGCGGACCACGCATCACTGAGCACGCCCGTCGCCGCTTTGCCGATACGGGCGCTGGCCTCGGGGGTCAGTTTCTCGCACAGCCAAGCCAGCCAGCCAGAGAGAATCTCCAACTCCGCCCAGAAGGTGTCCTTTTGCCAGGGCTTGCGCGGGACAGGCGTCTGAGCGGTAGCGCCTTGCCCAGCCCCGTACATCTCCGCCAGCAGTCCATCCACCCGCTGCATGAGCATCCGCGCTTGCATGCCCAGCCGCTCCCCTTCGGCCCGGAGGGGCTGCGCCTGCGCCTCTCGGCCGGCGTTCACATGCGTCTGCGCTTCGGCCAATCGGTCATCGCTCATGGCCTGAAGCTGCGCGATGCGTTCGATGAGGTGCCGGCGCTGGCCTTCGTTGATCTCGCAGGCAGAACGCACCTGATCCATCATCAGGCGAAGGGGTGGGGCTTGCTGGGGGGACTGGGCTGTCATGGGCTACCTATATCATCCTTGACTTATTGATACCAGTGGGGTTCTCCGACCGGCCAAATCACCGTCGTGCCACCGCCTCCCGCACCCCAAGTGCCAGTGCCCCAGACGCCCACGCCCCAGAAGATGGCACCGACACCGATAAAGAGCACGATGCCCGCACAGGTGGAGTGGCCGCTCTTAAAGGTCACGACCAAGCGCTTAATCAGTTCCACCTCTTCAACCGTGGCCGTGGTGCCCCAAGTCGGACAACCAGGTCCCGGTGGCGTGCCCCAAAACAGACCGGGCGCACCCCAGTAGATCAACTGGAACGGGTGGGGTTCCTTGATGATGACCCAGAAGGTGGACCACTCATGCTCCCAGGCGAAGAAGTAGGGCGACACCAGGAACGGCGGGAAGGCCCACTCATGCTGACGGTAGACCGCGGTATCGGTAAGCCCCAACCACGCCGGCCAGCCCTTCATGGTGGAGGGGCGAATCGTGGGGATGCCCGCGATGGGTACCGTGAACGGGTCGGGCAGATGGATCGCCGCCGACCCCGCCGCTTCCCAGATCCCCATCGGCAAGCAGAAGTGTTGGACCGCATCGCTAGCGTCCGCGGCGAGTGGGGCACTACCGGGAGGAAGCGGAGCACCCCACTCGCCCCAGACATTTTTGAGCCGCAGTCGATACTCGGCCTCTGTTTCGCCGGGCAGGTTCAGCGTGGGATTGGCCCGCTCTAGCATCCGTTCGGCGCCCAGAGAAATCAGCGCGTCGCCCGGCGTGTATTGCGGAAACCCGACGAGCGCCGCGTCGCGCCCAAGCGTCCATTCGTCGTCGAAGAACTGCCCGATGCCCCGATGCCAGAGCGTGCCGTAGGGTCCCGAGAGCCACGGCGGCGCAAAGACCTGCGGGATGACCTCCTCGTAGGTCGTGACGCTCTGAAGGTTCGGGTTAATCGCCATTACGTCGGCCTTGTCACAGAGGCCAGTTGCAGGCCGCTGATGTCGAACGTGACCGAATCGATCGGATCAAGCAGCAGGTTAATCTTAAAAAACAGCACATTGTCTGGGCTGATCGTGAGGTTGCTCAATGCCTCTTGTGCGGGTTCTAGCGCCACCCCGCTGCGGTTGAGCAGGAGCTGGAGGACTCGGGTATAGGGGACATGCCCGAACATGGTCGGGGGATTGTCGAGCACCCCACCAATCGGGAACGCGCCCTGGTAGGCCGCGATGTCGGAGGCGATCTGCGCCTTGAACGTGGAGTTATTAAACTCCGGGTAGACCAAGATCGTGCCATTGATAAAGATCGTCTTGCTGTTGGCGCTCGACACCACGCACTTTGCGGTCTCCGGAATCCGCGCGCCCGTTCGTTCGGCCGCCACCGGAAGCGGGGCGATAAACTCCTGCACCCGATCCACCACAGCCGGCGCCACACCACCACCCGCGGGACTGGCCAAGTAAAGATCCACGCGCCCCGGATCATTCAGGAAGAGATTGACGCGCGGCTTGACCTTGCCGACCTGACCCTGGCCCGCATAGAGCGCCCAATTGATATAGGCCGGAACCGGACTCCCCGTCGAGAGCAGCGCCCACTTGGTGCGGCACCGCTGAACCAGCGCCGAGTTGGCTTCTGCATCGGTCCCTGCGACCTTGATTGAACCGGGGCCGATGTTGCTGACGGTGACACCCGGAAGCCGTCCCGCCGCAAAGAAGGTAAGCGCGCCATCGGGGACATTGAACGCGGTCCCTGGCGAGGGCGCGCGGACCCGAATAACGACACTGCCCCCGAGTGGCAGCACGACGTTGGCGCTGTTCGTGGTGCGGTAGATCGGCTGGCCCTGGCCCACGGCGACGCCCGCACCCCCGGGGCCAATCGTGAAGGGGCCTTGGTTCGCGGCGTCCGTAAAGGTTTCGTCAATCTCGGTCGCAACCGCCGGGAATGCTTGGTTGTTAAAGACCTGATCGGCGTGGAGTTCGAGCCAGTCGCGCCCCGGTCCGCCCTGATCTTCGGGGATGGCGGCATAGTCGAGCAGGCTTGCGGCGGCGTACTTAAACCGCGTCGATTGGATGTCGGTAAGCGGGAAGCCGATCGTTTGCAGCAACGTGAGCGGAACGGTTCCCGTCGTCCAGTTCGTGGTGTTCGGGAACCCGATGCCTGCCAACTTCGCCACCATAAACTGGGCGTTCTGCGGCGGCGTATTGACCGTGAGAAGTTGTTGGAGCGTCGCGGTCACTGGTTCACCTCTAGGATGTCGTCAAAGATCGGCTGGACAAGTTCCGGGGTCACGACAAAGACCAGCGGAAACACCGCGCCCGAAACGAGGGTGACGGTCCCGACGATGTCGAGGCGCTTAAGCTGAATCGTATAGTTGATGGTGACTTCGGCGTCGGCCACTTCCGGTTCGCCCAGGATCTGGTCTGAGACGATGCCGCGGAGCTGGCCGAGTTGTGCCGAGGTCAGCGAGGCTTGCAGGATCGCGCGCAGGTCAAAGCCCCAGCCCGCCTTGAGCATCGACCCCGTCGGCGTCATGAGCTTGCGGGCGATGCGTTCCACGACCACGCGCGGCCCCGCGATGACCGCGAACGTCGGATCAAGGTCCGCGATGCCGCTCGACACGTCGGCGTAGGTGCTAAGGTCTGAGCCGTAATCCGTCGCTGCCATGGCTATTCCTTGATAATGACCGAAAAGCGAAGACCACCGGCCCATGGGGCGGCTGTCGAGATCTCCATGCCACTCGCCGTCAGACTACTGGCCCAAAGACCCACCAACGCGGAGACTGCATCTTGCGCACCAAAGGAGACGGATTGCGGGGCCTTCTTGAATTGGCGTGCGAAGGTCACCTGCGCGATAGCACCCGGACTGACCGTGGAACCCGCCAAGGCGACCAGCGTAAATCCGCAGTCCGTGCCGAAACCATTCACAGCGCCGCCCGCAGACGTAAGAGAGGAACCCGGAAGAATGATCGGCGTGCCCCCGCGCCCTACGTCGTGCTCGGTGATGTCATCGCCGTTGATGACTTCCTGATCGCCGTCCACGACCTCGCTCTTGCCGATGATGCGATGCGTGGGCGCCTTCCATTCGATGAGCGTGCGCGCTTCGATGGTCGCGGTATCGAGTGCCGCCGCGGGTTCGCTGGCCCATGCAAGACAGACTTTCTTGCTCTTGTCGCCGCCCGACCAGCCGAAGATACCGCGAGCGCCCGCAAACGTCGGACCCTTTGGAACGGGCGTGATTTGCCAGCCGGGCAGTCCGGAGAACACCGGAAAGTCGTTCACAAAGCCGATGCGCGAATCGTCCGCCTGGAGATCGATGTCGCCGTTGTTGCGGACCCCGCGCACGGTTCCGAGATAGTAACCGAGCGGATCGATCTCGGTTTCTCGATACCGCGCATGCCCCATATTCCAGTTTTCTTGCCAGGCTTGCACCATGCGGTCGAGCGCCTGACCTGGTGGCGCGACAGATGGCCGGTAGTAGACCTCGACGGTCAGAGATTCTTGCTCGACGATGTACTCGACGGTATCGGCGATAATGCCCTCGAACCGATCGCCCGGCTTGATAACCAATCCCGCCGTCTCGTCGTCGAGTTTGTAGATGCGCTTGCGCTCGGTGATGTGGTCCGCGAGCATCTGAAGCGCGGGAACGGTGTCTTGCTCAACAGGCGGACGGATTTCGATCTGCCCATCAGACAGCCGCACATTCCACGTCGTGCCGTCGTTCACACCATCCGGATCGTTGCGCGTGCCGATCAGGCGCTCAAGTTCGACGAGCCACGGTCCCGCACAGCGCGTCCAGCCGACCAGTTGTTGATCAATGCCGACGAGCACATCTTCGGCAATCACCTCGCCCGCGTCCTCGACGATTTCGCGGGCGATCTGGGCAAAGGATGCGTAGCGGTAATCACGCGCTTCGATGGTCTTTTCTGGGGTGATATTGCCGCGCCCGCCGATGACCTGAACCTGCGCCTGGAGGTAGGGCGCACCGCCGCGCAGCACAAAACCCGCAATGGACTCGCCCCAGAATGTGCAGGCGACGATGCCAGAGGGTGCTCCGTTGTTCTCCGTGACATCGTCGAGTACCCATCGACTGTCCCAGTTGCCACGCCGCCTCAGTGTGAGGTTGCCACGGATCGCGGGGATGCTGCCCAGAACCACGTCGCTCATGGCAACCCCGTGCGACTGGACGGCATATTGATGCGTCCCTGCCAAGCGGTCGTGACGGAGGTTCCATCCACGCGCGGAATGGTCTGGGTCACGATGCCGAAGCGGCCGCCGCGGAGTCCACCCACGCCCGCCAGCGAACTCTCGTCCGGCTTTTTGATCTGCTTTGTGGACTGACCAGCTTTGATGTCGGCTGCGTTTTCGCCTTCCAACTCCACATGAAAAATGCGATTGCCCGAATGAACAATGGGGCCAATATTCACAAAGACCACGCTGGTCACTCCATAAGCCTCAAGCACTGGATGATACACAGGAAGCGCAAACCGTCTCTCAAACCGCGGAGCAAGTAGAACTGGAATCATCGCGCGAAACAGATCGAGATAGTTTGGTCCACCGGCAATATCGACCCATAGTTTTAGGGTGATTCCAACCGGCGTCGGTTTCATGCCCTTGGCGGTGATCTTCTGATTGTCTCCGCCGACGCCGCTCTTTTTGTCGTGAGCGAGTTTCTTTGCATAGCGCGGTAAACCCTCAATTGGGAACTGCGCGCCCGCGATTGCAATGGAGTCCCACTCCGGCAGATCGGGCCAGTTGAGCGGACTGTTCGCCGTGGCATAGGGAACCCATGGCAATTGCCTGTTGTTCGCGATTGACGCAAGTAATTCCGCCGCTGTTGCCATCAGGCCCTCTGTGCCCCTTGGGCAACGGCGAGCTTTTCAAGCAGCAACATCCCGCCCCGCTGAATCCCTTGCTCGACGGCGCGGCTGATGTCGGATTCGTCCATCGAGAGATTGCCGTAGATGTGAACCGGAGCGGTAACGCTCATGCCCGCGCCATCGCCACCGCGCATGCTGGCGAGCGAGGTTCCGAGCGGTAGAATCTCCTCGGTGCCGTGTCCGATAATCATGCGGGGGCGTCCGAATGGACCAGGGATCTTGCCGCCACCTGCGTGCGAGGTGATGCCGCCGCCAAGTTCCACCCCACCACCAGCAGCCGGCGAGGTCCCAGCCGACGATGGCGTGACGTTGTTTATATTCCACGGCGTGACCACCCCAGATGGCAATGGCGGCAGGTTCTTTGGCCCCGTGACCCACTCTGGCAACGCGGCATCGAGCGCGGCGAGGATTCCCTTTGAGATGATCGTGATGATCTTGGCCGCGAATGCAGTCAAGTGCTGATCGAGGTTCGGGGAGTTGATGGCCTCGACGATGGCCGGCGTGATCTTGTCTCGGATGTAATCGGTCACCTTCTTGAATTGCCGCTCCAGTGCCTCGCCCAGGGACAGGATGGACTTGATGGAGTCGTCTGTCTTGTCGGCGAGTCCACCAAAGATAGAGAAGACATCTTCGACGAGGTTTGACATCAATTTGGAGAACCGCCGACCGCTCTCGCTCGACTCATCAAACAAGCCACCTGGACTTCCGATTGCCATCAGAATCTCTTTGAACTTGTTGATCGGATGGTTCTCTGAGAATCTCATATTGAGCACATCGCCGAGGCCGTTCTTGATGTTCGAGAGAACGCCCGACCACGTTTTGCTACCCTGGGCGGCGGCGAACTCACCCACCTTGCCGGTGCGCGTGTCGTACTTCCCAGCGACCGCCTGCTCGACCGCTTGCAGGGCCTCTTCTCGGGTGACGCCACCCTTCCGGAACAGCTTCATCCACTTGAATCGGTCGGTGTTGGTGTCCATGCCCTTGACTTTGGCCAACTCCCGGAAGACGTTCTCAATGCCGGGGCCTTGCAAGCCGGCCGACTGCACCTGTCCAAAGGAAGCGAGTTGACTGCCGCGGATGCGCGAGATCGCGTTAAGGAAGGTTTCGCCCTTGCCTTTGCGGGCGCTCTCAATGTCCGCCACCGCCCGCGACCACTTGTCCAACTCCGACACGCCAAAGTTGTTCGCGGCGAGGGTGTTATACATCTTGACGACATCGACGGTGTCAAACTTGGTGTCCTTGGCCATCTTGCGGGCCTGGTCAAATAGCCGATTCGCGGTGTCTTCGTTGCCGTAGATGGCCTTAAACGCCTCGACGCTTTCCTCGCGCATGGCCTGCGCAGAGATGGCCGCCTTGCCGAAGTTGAAGGCCATGGCGGTCGTGCCCTCAACAAGAGAGCCGACCGCGCTCAGTGCGCCCGTGACCAGGGTGGCAGGTGCCCCGAGCAGCGCATCCGCCGCACCCGTGGCCAAGCCGCTCATCTTGTGCTCAGCCCGCGCCCCGAGCAGTCCCGAGATGCTCTTGTGCCCCCCGAAGTAGGACTTGTGCGCGGACTTCTCGGCCTCGGCGGCAGCGGTCTTTGCAGCCTGGCGCATGGCCTTGGTCTGGTCGGCCATCATCCGCGCGCCAATGCGTTGCCACATGTCGGCGAAGGACTTGGACACCCCAGGCTCGGTGGCTTTCAGTGCCGCCGCTTGATCCTTCTGCATGCGCAGGCCGATCTTCTGCCACATGTCCGCGAACCGCTTCATTTCATTGTTGGCGCGCGACGAAGCCGAGCCCGCGCTACCCAAACCCGGAAGCGTGACGGGCTTTAATTTGTTCGTGATCTCCTGCAACCCCTGGAGGGACTTGGTCAATTCGCGGACAGACCCCGACATCGCCCGCGCAGGGGCGGAGATCTCATCCACGAACGCCAAGATCCACTCCAGCGGGTCCACGGTCTAGGTCCCCTTCGGCTGAATCCAGTAGACAGGCAAGCCCCCGCGGTCGCCAAAGAGACGCAGCAGGCCATCGGAAAGCGTCCCCGCGTGCGCCGCCCCAATGAGCGCCTGACCGATCAGGACAAACAGGGCATGTCGGCGAGGATGCTTCTCCATGTCGATGTCACATCCGAGGAGCGCCGCGAGTTCCTTGCCCGCGATGCCCTCACCGCCCGGTTCAAAGAACTGAGCCGTGAGGGCGTTTATTTTCCCACGATCTCTTCGACCGCCTTGTGCCCGAGCATCATGCACTTGTTCGTGAACTCTTGCTGCAAGCCTCCGTAGTCCACGAACAACTTCTGGCGCTGGCCGGCGTCCGGGTAGAGTGCGCATTTCTGAAGCATCTGCGTCAACATGGACGTGCGCAGGCCCGCCCGCTGATCCTGGCCCATGCTGGTCGCGCCCTCTAGGACGGCGCTGTGGATGGCATCGATCTGGCCACTCGATGGGCGCTGGATCACCAGCGCGCAATAGAGCGAATCGGCCGGGATGATCGGCGCCTTATGCTCCTCGGTGATGTTTGCCTTGGCCAGAATCTCCCGATGCGTCTGCTTGGCCTTGAGCGCCAACGCCAGCAGTTCATCGTAGGTGATCTTCTGCGCGTAGCCGGCGGACCCGGCGTCCACGCCACCGATCGTGCAGGCGAACTTCACCAGGGACTTGAGCGGACAGATTTCGCTGGTCAATCCCTCGGGGACCTCCGGGTTTTCGTCGAGCCAGGCGCGCAGAGTTTTGCGCTCGGTGCCGTAGATGTTCGGGGTGGGTTCGGTCGTGGTCTCTTCGTTCATCGCAGTCCTCCGGCCTTTTCGGCCCTGCGGGTTGTGGTTCGGGCTACACGCCCACGATCTTGAGCAGGTTCTGGTTGTAGTTGAAGTTGATCCCGACGACGGGATTCCGACCGTTGCGCACCATGGCGATGTTCTTGAACGTGGCCACGGTCTTGATCGGCTCGCTGGAGTAACTGGAAGTCTCTGTGACCTTGCTCAGCCGGAGCGCCACCCAGTCGCGGGTCTGGGTCGGGATGCCAGCCTCGGTGATCTCCATATGGAGCGCGATCGGGAATATGTCGTAGATGCCGATGCCGTTCGGATCGATGGCGTTTTCCACCTCGGGCCATACGCTCTGAAAGAACGTGATCTGCAAGTCCTCGGATTCGTTGTTGCCCGCGGTCATGCCGAGGCCCACCCGAGAGAGGCCCCGCACGATCGTGGGCTCGCACGAATCGCCGACACCCGAGATGTCCGGGATGTCGTAGAAATTCACGCCGTTGATCATGACGCTGATCGAGGCGTGCTGCGCGTAAAGCCCGTTGATGCGCGGGTAGGGATATCGCTGGGAAATCGGAGGCATGGGAGCGGCTCCTTAAATCGTCGGCGCGTAGCTGTAGACTTGGTTGATAAAGTCCACAGCGCCCCGCGGCACGATGCGGATCGTGGTGTTGACGGTGCGGTCGCGCAGGAACGGGTTGAGCGTGCTCACGTCCACCCGCAGATCGGAAACATGCCGTCGCTGTCCCCCGAGTAGCACCGTCTGCTCTTGCGCGAAGATGTACTCGCGGATCTTGCGCGCCTCGGTCGGGTCGAGTTGGCCCGTCGTCGGATTCGCCAGAAGCTCCGCCTGCAAGAACGGGAGCGCGGCGTCGTACCCGATGGTCGCGGCGGTGTCCATGACCCGGCGGTTCGGAATGTCGCGATAGTCCGAAGTCTCCAGGGTCTTTAGAATTCCGCGGGTGATGTAGAACCCGGTGCGCGTCGGGAAGGTCCGGAACGCCACGATGTTCGCGAGCGTCAAGACGGTGTTGCTGGCGTCGCCCTGGTAGAGTTTCACCATGCCTTCCAGGTTCGTCTTGGTCCCGAAGACCGTCTCACAATTGACGTGCGAGGGGAGTTCCGAGATCGGGCAGGACATGAGCCGTGCCATATAGACGCTGCCCAGGTTCCGCCGCGGGAACGTGCGCGTGCTCGGGTCGTCGATATCGCCATCCATCGCCACGACGCCCGTGCGCACGCCTGTCGCGTTGAAACTCGATACCACGGACGCCGCCCAGGTCGATTCCACCGCCGCGCCCTGCCGTGCCGCCTCCAAGTAGATGAAGCGGTACTGGAACTTCTGGTCCGCGTAGGACTGAAGCTGCGACTCGACCGCCGCGAACGTGGTGCCATCGGCCGCCCCGACGACGTGAAAGCCCGAGTAGAGTTGCCGCACATCGGGGTCGTTCGCCACCGCATCAAGCGCGGTCAGTAGATCGTTCAGGCTCCACGTCGGAGCCAACGTCTCAAAGGTGAAGCGGTCGCCCTTGACGAAGAATACCGGACCGGCGGCGTCCGCAAAGGTGACAGTGAACCCGAGGTAGGGGTTGTTCGAGCCGCCCGGCGCGTAGGTCTGCACCTGCAACGCCCCGCCCGCCGGCACGACCAAGGTCGCGGAGAATGTCCGCCCCTTGTCCATGCTGTAGCGGAATTGCATCGTCTGCGCGGCGACGCTTCCCGACTGCGTGACCTCGAAGATCATCTCGTAGCTGTCAACCGGCGTCGTCGAGACGTTGGTGAAACTGGAGACGCCCATCGGGTCCGACGGCGTGGTAATGGAGATGATCTCGGTGTACTCGTTCACACTGAGATTCGTGCTTGGGGCCGCCGCCAGTGCGATGACTTCGGTCTGGACGTTGCCTTCTAGATCCTTGCCGATGACGGTGTAGCTCGTCGCCACACCCGGCGCCGCCAGCGAGATCGTGATCTTGCCGGGAATCGGCAGCCGCACAAACCCCGTCACGAGGTTGAGCGGCGCACCGGCTGCTGCGGGGGCATGGATGATGTAGGTGCTGAGCGTGACCGCGAGCATCCCAGTCCCGGGTCCCGCGGGGACCTTGGTCACGGCTCCGATGGAACCGGGGTTCGAGGTGTTGGTGCGGACGGTCCAGAGTTGCCCCGCCCGCTGCAAGTGGTGCGCGGCCTTGGTGACGAGCGGCCCGGCTTGGTTCGTGGAAACCAGGGTCGCCACGTCCGCCTGAAGCCGGGCCTTGTTGCGCACGCCCGCCGAGGAGATGCCCACGCCGACATGGAGAAGTGCAGGATTTGGCGCCGGAATCCCGAGGCCCCCGTCAAGGATCTGCTGCGTAATCGCCGGTACGAGGCTCATGGCTTATTCCTTCCCCTTCGCGGCGGCCATCATGGGCATCCCGCGCGACGCCATCGGCATGATCTTCTGCGGCAGTTCCGGCGAGTGCGCGAGGGTCTTGTCCAGCGCAGCCTGAAACGCTTCGTCGGTCAGATACTGACGCTCATCGGTGAGTGCGACGCCGACAAGGCCCAGTTTGTGGCGAAGGGCCGCGCGAATGCCCGCCTTGGCATCATGGAACGGCGCCCCGCGATCGTTCTTCGGAGGCGGCGCAAGTCCTGCGCTCGCTTCGTGCTCGTTTAGGTGTCGCTTGTCGGCCGACATATCGCAGTCCTTTGGTTGATAAAGCAGGGGCGCGCAGGGGTGAGCGGGGGCAGGAAGACCGGCACGCCCACCTTCAGGCCAAACTCCATCACCGTGCCGCGCGTGCTCGGGCGCTTCGGGGCGTAGGTCAGATTCTCCCAGACCGACCCGAGCGCACTGCCCACGGTTTGCACGTAGGTGGCAGCGACGATGTAGTTAAAGAGTTCCTGCGCATCGTCATCGTCGAATGCCCAGACGCGGGTCTGAATCGTATAGATGGCGTTGTAGATTTGCTTGTAGCCCGTGCGGTGGTAGCCAATCATCGGCGTGGGCGTCGAGAGAATCGGCACGGGCGCGCGGGCAAAGACGATGGTCTGCGGCGAGTAGTTCAGCGTAATGTATTGTTCGCCGATAAAGTAGTTGCCCTCGGTCCCGGGCGGATCGTCTCCGACCACGGGCGCACCATCCACCCCGCCGCGCTTCCAGGTCGTAATGGTCCGCTGGCCATCGATCTCGACCTCGGGCGCGTACATGGTGCGAAGCGACGGGACCTCGGGGCGTTCGGGATTTCCGTGGATGATTTGCTCCACAACCGCCACCCATCCGAGCGTTACGTTCTGCTGCGAACGAAACTCCCCGGTATCGGTCGGCTCGCCGGGCGGATCGGGCGGTCCTGAATGAATCGTGCTCATCGCCCGACCCCCGCAAGAACCCGATCGCCTTCGCGCTGGGCCACATCCCGCAGCCGCTCGGCCCACCGCGGCGGCAGCTTGCCCGCATCGGGGACCTGCTTGCGCGGCGCGACGTAACTGCCCCAGTGATGCCGGAAGCCTTTTTGCAGGATGGCACCGTAGTAAGCGCCGCCCTTGGACCTCGCGTTGTTGCTGGCCCAGACCATCCACCGCTTGCCACTGACCAGGCGGATGACCTCGTAGCTCTTGCGCAGCTTGCCGTTGCGTTCCATGGGCTTGTTGCCGGCCTTGGGTTGCGGCCAGGGCGTACCGTAGGGACTGGTCCGGCTCGCGTAACCTTTCTCGATAAGCCCAGGCACCGCTTTTTCTGCGGCACCACTCACGCGGTCGAGCACCGCCACCACCACGCCATCGAGCCGAGCAGCGAAGCGCTCAAGCCGGGCGGTCGGCCCGCGCATGGAAGCAAACCGACCCATCACCACCCCCTCAGAGGCAGCGAAGAGGCCCGCGGCGTCCCGACGATCGGCTGCGATTCAAGGACATCGACATCGATCTTGTAGTCGCGGACATCCACCATCCACTGTCCGGACTCCTCGTACGCCTTCATGATATGCTCGTTCCCGTCTTCGGCGAACCCTCGCTGACGGAGCGCAGAACCAGCAGCCCGGAAGGCGAGCTTTTGCACCACGCCCGCGCCCCACGAAAGGAGCGGCAGGCGGTAGCGCTTGCGGGCGTAGCCGCGGAATTCCGAGGAGACCGCCGCACAGTGGAACCAAAGGATGCTGTCGGTGATGTCCTTGGTTGTGCGCGAGGGCAGCGCGAAGTTCCGGACATCCTGCGGCGTCAGGTATCCACCGCGCAGCAGTCCCTGATCGGCGCACGCATAGGCAAACCGCCCATTGGACAACGTCAGCGGCGGCGGACAAGTGACGGCGGCGGGCGATGTGGCCAAAGTGCTCATGTCAGCACCTGCTTGGTCACGCCATCCCAGCGGAGCAACACATCGCCGAAGGTCGCCCAAAAGTACGGATTCGCACCATGGCCAGTCTTCTGCCCGACGAGTTGACCGCTCGCAATGCCCGCGATCCCATTCCATAACCACCCCGACGCATCGCCCTTGCGCGCGGTCGTTCCCCCGAGTGCGGCGCGGCGAACGTAGGTGGCGCGACCTGTATCGATCGCGTCCTCCAGAATGCCCTGGTTCAGGCCCCGCGGAATGACGACTTGCGGCACGCCACCCGCATCAAAGACTGCGTCGAACGTGGCCGGCAACCGCACGAACGCCTGCGCGGGCGGCAGCGTATAGGTGTAGTTCAGCCACCCCATGGGGCCAGAGAGTTCGCTCGCGAGCGACGAAACGAGCAGCGTATCGGCCCCGGTGCGCTGGTAGATGACGATCGGGTCCTGCTCTTTGGAGGCTCCCGAGGAATCCATGGGGTAACTGCCCGGCGCCAAGGAATCGATCAGGAAACAGGCATTCGGGATGGCGCTGCCGATCGGATAGGTCACAAGGTACAGGCCCGGCTGGAGCCCATCCTCGTAGACGTGGATCTGCGCGCGGTACGTTCCATCAGGCGGCAGCAGCGTCCCGAAGGTCGGCGCTGCATCGGTCCCACCGCCCAAGATCGGCTGCTCATCGATCGCGCTCGGGGTCTGCGTCGGCCCCGGCGTGCCACCCGTAAAGCCTGCGCGGGCGCTGTAGTAGATGCGCCACTGGGTGTTATCGGCCCCGCGCTGGATCTTCCACTGCCGGTGATAGACCACGCCACCCGAAGGACGGGGGCTGGTCACGTAGGGTGGGCCTTCAAGCACGAACCATGAAAACGGCACAGCGAGATCCGCCGCCATCTTCTGGATGAGTCCGCAGATCGTGTATTGCCCGCCCGTGCCACCGCCGCCCGACTGCTTGACCGTCCATCCGCCGCAGCAGGGCTGGCAGAAATCCGGCGGATCGCAGGTGTACATGTACTGCGACCCGTGGCAGGAAAACGAGGACAGCGAGTAAGACCCACACGGCCCGCAGTCCGAGTATTGCCGGCGATGATGACAAGGCCCCGAGCAGTTGCAATCGCAGTCATCAAACACAAACGGCGGCGGCACCACGGGTTGATAGGCCCGCGGATTGATCGCGACCTGGAGGAGTGTCCAGACCGTGTCCGCCCCCGTCGGTGGTGTTTGGTTGAGTGCGAAGCCCATGAGTGCTCACAGGGCTGGCGGGTTGACATGTGGCGGCATTACGCGCACGGCCCGGAGCGTGGTAGCGCCCCCAGACCAGCGGTAATAGCCGTATGGCTTATCGCGCGGCGATCGTAGGACGAACTCGGGAAAGATGGCATTGCCGCGAACCAGCACCATCTCTTGCTTGATGGCAGACGGCGTGAGGTCCGGACTCGCTGGAATGGTAAGACCGGTTGTCTCCCGCCAAACCAGCGCGAAATACTCCGTCCAGGCCGCCTCACCGCCGACGATCCAGCACCGCCACCACGTCTCGCGAATCCCGCGGTCTGTGACGGTGCTGTGATCGCCGAACTCATACTCAGCCACAGAGGAAGATAACGGGATCTCAATGCCGACGCACTGATCGCTAAGCCCCGCCGTCATGGCAGAGAGCGAATCAAAGCTAATCGCAGAGAGATCCATGAATTCCTCCTGTCGGTCTTGTGCTTACGACGCGATGAACTCCGCGTAACCCGCCGTGCCGTTGCCACCCGCACCGGAATTCACGCCGTCGTTCGTTCCGCCGCCACCACCGCCCCCTGCGCCGTAGATGCCCGCACCGCCGCCCGCACCGGCTGGCGCGACACCGAGCGAACCCGATCCGCCGCCACCGCCGGTTCCGGGGCCGCCCGCCACGGTCGGATTGCCACCGCCGCCCGCGGTCGAAGGTGCCCCCGAGCCGCCCACGCCGCCCGCCGCCGGGTAGGGCATGACCGAGCCGCCGAAGCCGCCATTGCCATAGGAGGGGCCGCCACTGTCGAATCCGCCACCACCACCGCCACCCGCCGATCCGCCCGTGGCCGTGGCAGCGGTTGCGCCATTGGTGACCGCGCCCGCGCCGCCATTCCCGCCCGCCGAGGTGCCCGAGCCACCGAGGCCCTGCGCGCCATTGACAAGGCCGCCACCGCCGCCACCCGTGCCACCGTTCGCCGTGACCAAGGCCGCGGCGGATGTGGTGCCACCGGACCCACCAGCCAGGCCATCCGTGCCATCTGCCGTCTGCCCAAGACCGCCCGCTCCGCCTGCGCCAATCGTGACCACATAACTCGCAAGCGCCGTCGCGAACGGCATGGTGATCTCGGAATAAGCCCCGCCGCCGCCGCCGCCACCGCCCGCGGCAGTCGTCGGACGCCGAGCGCCCGAGCCACCACCACCACCACCACCGCGGACCTTGACGGTCAGAGTGGTGTATGCGCCCGGGGGTTTCATCCACACACCATCGGCGGTAAACGTCTGCACGTCCGGAGTGAGTCCGCCCGACGCTTGACCTGAGATGTCCACGGTCAGGTTGTTGACGTCACCACTCGGCGGGTCGGTGGTGAGAAGCGCGCAGTAGTAGGCATCGATCGGCACCGCGAACTCGTTGGTGTCGGTGACATCGCCCGCGGGGGCAAACGACGCCGGCACGACGCCGACCTGTTTCTCGGCGCCCTCCTCGACGTAGTCCCAAGCCACAAGACCCGGATTCCAGCGCAGGATCTTAATCACCGCGCTTCCCGAGCCCTGGGTCACACTGGCCGCGATCTGCCCCGAACCTTGGACGAGTTGGACGGCCGGAATCAGCCCACCAAGCTGCGTGGGGGCCGAGTCCATATCACCCGCGACGGGGAAAGTCGTCTGAACTGCAACGATAGACATGGTAGACCTCTTTCCTTTACGGGCCGATGCCGGGTTCGATGCGGGCGATGTACCAGGGGGCCTTGACTACGCAGACGCCATGCGCCTCGGCGAGGTACATATAGGTATTGGTCGTGCGCACCAGACCATCGGTATCCGAGACGATCGGCGTCACGTAGGGCTTGAGTATCCAGTACACCGTGAGCGGCTTGACCACGGAATCGTCCCACATGTACCAGACATCGGGCTCGCCGGGCACGTCGCGGATCGTCTGAGTGAGTTCGTTCATCACCACCGGGGCGAGCATCCCTTGGATGGGGTTGCGCTCCGCACCGAATGCCTGCTGTCCCGGAATCACCGACGACTGAATGGCCGAGACGATGAGGTCGGACTCACAGAACTTCTTGGCCTGGATGATGTACTTGCCACTGACGCCGAGTTTGGTCGGCCGCACGTTGACCTGGCGCCCGTTCGGCAGGACCACGCCCACGCACATCGACTGATAGACATCGATGATGTTCTGGTGGGTGAAGGGCAGGCCCTTGTAGAGGTTCCGCCAGGTTCCGCCGATGACGCCGCGTGGATCGACCGGGTGGGTTTCTGAAAAGGCTGGCAGGCCATCGTACCAGAGGAACGGGCGCGAGGAACTGCTGCCATTCGTCCGCAGGGCGAGTGACGCCCAGTCACACGGAAGGAGCGCCGCCTGCCGGCCCAACGTCTTGGCCTGCGAGATGATGCTCATGTAGACGTTTTCGATCTGCTCGTAGCGGTCTACGCCGATGTTTGACTGCCATGGCTTGGCCGTGGTCTGGATCGCGTCCACAATCCATGGGTCTAGACGAAACTCCCCATCGAACTCCCTGAACCGCTTGGCTTCTTCGGTCCAGGACATGATGACGGTCGCGCCCCGGGTGTACATGACCTCGTCCGCGATCTCGCCGATCCAGGGCTTGGCCTGCCCGAAGCCCTCGGTATAGCGCACATCGATGACGCTGTTGATGATGTTGGTGTTCCCCTGGATGGGGATATTCAGATTCGGAGGAGCGCCCATGGTTCCTATATCTCCATCACGGGGTTACGGCTCAAGCGGCTTGACATCGACCGTGCCGTCGAGGTTGATCTTCTGAAGGATTCCGACTTCACACAGCGTGCCGCCGCCGTCGGTTTTGGCGATCGTCTCATCATCGGCGCCGTAGACCACGTTGCCGAGGTCCGCGGGCAGTACCGGGTCACCCGCAAGGACCTTGAGGCCCTGCATGATGTGCGGACGGTCCACGCGGGTAATGAATGCGCCATTGGTTTCGGTGGGATTCGCCCAGTTGCGGTGCGACAGGCCCCGGAACCGAAAGCCGATGGTGTTGCCAGACGGCAGTTTGTCCAGATACCCGCTGCTGTTCAGACCGACCATGCCGCCGGCAAAGCTGGAGCCGAGTGCCGCAACTTGGTATTCCTCGCCGGGGAAGTCCGACGGATTGATATATGGATTCGCGCGATCGTGAGTGAGTGCCATGGGCGCCTCTCCTTACTGGGGACTCGCGATGGCTAGGCCAACGCGCTGATAGTGGGGCTGGGTTCCGCTGAGCGTGGCCTTGACCGATTCGGCGACCATCTCGGGTTTCACGTCGGGACACATGGCCTTGACCAACGCCAAGGCTTGGTCACTGCCGACCGTCGAAGTAATGGCGCCAGGCAGCGGCGCGGGTGCAGGCGTCGGGACTGGCGCCACTGACAAGCCAGCCACCGCCGAACTCTGGCCCTGCGCCTGTCCATTGAGCCGCGCCAGCGCCCTCTGCTTGATCAGGCTCAATTCCTCCAGTGAGTAGGGGGGCAGGCCCGTCGGTTTCCCCTCAACGGGGTCCAGGCCCTGTGCAAGCTGCGCATCGGCTGGCGTGATGAGCGGCGCATCCTTGCCGTTGTGCTTGTGGCTGAGCATCTCGGCGATGGCTGTCGCGCGGGCGACCTTGACATCGGCACCCGCCGCGGACAGTGCCGTCAGCGCCTGCTGCTTGGTCTGTTCGAGCAGGGTATTCTTGTCGGTGAGCGCCGGGATGATCTCGGCCTCGCTCTTGACATCGAGCGACACCATCACGCGCTTGACCAGCACCGCGGATGCGCGCATCGTCGGGAGGTCTTTGCCGAGCGAAGATAGGGCAGAAAGCGCCGTCTTGTCGAACGTCTTGGCATCGACCGCGGCAAGCGCCGCCTTGTGCGCCTTCTGGAGAAGTCCGCCGAGTTTGGCAGCCTTGCATGCGGCAAGGACTTCCTCGACCTTGGCCTTGAGCGACTCGGGGGTCTTGGCGATGAGCGATGCCTGCGAGGCTTCGTCCATCGACTCATCATCGCCATCCTCGGCGCCCTTCTGCATGCACTCGGCAAGTGCCCCAGCGCAGTGCATGACGTTGGCCGCGAGCGCCTCACAGTACTTGCTGAGTTCCATCGCCGCCGACATCTTCGGCAACTCGCCGTTGAGATAGATCGCGGTCATCATGGACTCCATATCGCAGGAGGCCATGTAGCGGAGCATGTAGCCGTGGTAGGTGCCGACGAAATTCGGGTCCTGATAGTGCATGGAGGTGGTCTCCGGAGAGGTTTTGGTTGCAGCGGGGGCCGCAGGAGAATCGGGGACGATGGGCGCGGGCGCGGGTTCAGACGGGGCACCGAGCAACGCCCGACCCGCGTCTTCCAGTTTCCCCTGACCGAGCAAGTCCAGCGCACTCGACAGCGCCAACTTCTGCGCATCGGTCACATCGCCCGCAAAGACAAGCGCCGGCACCTGAACGATGACGCGCCGTTCCTCTTGCGGTCCATCGGGCGGGGCGTAGACGATGCCGACCCCCGCGCGACCGTGGCCATTGGCGAGCAGCGGTTGCTTGTAGGTGGCGGGGAGATTGGTCAACGCGCAGTTGATAAGCGACGTGAATTCGCCGGTCTTCGGGTCAAAGTAGAAAGCGCCCGAGGTCGAGCGCTTTTCCTTCTTCTTGATCTGTCCAGCGGCGAGTTCAGTAAACCCGCAGCCGGTCAGCCAGAAGTCTTTGCCGTCGAGCGCGAGGTGAAACGAACCCGCCGAGATCTTCTGATAGCCCGGCAGGTTGTCGTTGAACTCGTCGTGGTCAAAGTCGAACGAACCCGGACCATCCCCAGACGGAGAAACGACCCCGCCCATCCGCGCTTCCCAGTCCGCCATGACCAGTTTGCGCGACCGATCGGTGAGTTTGAACGTGCCCTTGGTGGTGAGGTTATCGCCGTTGCGCCAGAGCAGGACATCTTTCGGCAAGCCATCGTCGCCAAGTCGCACGCCCACCGACGCATCGAGCGACAGCAACATGCTCCCCATTCCCAACCCATTGCCGGGCGAGATTCCTAGGGATGCAGGTTGAAGCGTCGAGCCGCCGTCCACATCTCAAGACTCGGGCCAATCCGACGACGCTACAAGGTTGGATGTCTCGACATGCCAGCCATGTACAAACTGCTTGCAATGCCCGGCATGTCCCTCTAAGGTGTTGATCTCGGACATCGGCCAAGTCGGTAAAACGACCTCTGGCACCCGGTTAGAGGAGCGTACGTCCTCATGCAGGTTCGATTCCTGTCGATGTCCCCAAGGGCTCGGAACCGTCGGATCGGTTACTAGGCAGCGGGTTCAACTCCCGTCGAGTCCACTACACGAACATGCCAGTATTTGAGAAAGACAAGCCGGAACGCATCCATCCGATTCGCATCACTCCCGAGCAATCGAAGGCGATCAAGGACGCGCAAGCGAACTACCGCCGACGCACCGGGGAGAACATCGCCGAGGCGAAGATCGGCCGTGATGGGTTCGCCAAGTTCTGCGCCGATAACGGGGTGGCGTGGCCGAAGGAGGGTGGGAGATGACTGACTGGGTTCGCGTCGGCAATCTCCTCATTGCTTGCTGGCTTGGCTATCACTCCAGCCGACTATTGCCAGACCAACATGCAGCCAGCGCGGAGTTCATATTAACGCTGATTGTCGCGCTCGGCATCATGACCTTACTGGACAGGTGGATACGCCATAAACAGGATGACTTTCGCGCCTTGCTCAACCGCTACGGCCGCGCCATCGAGGACAGAACGCGCGCCGAGTTGTGGTCCGCGTGCCACGCCGGTCCTTTCCCGATCGCCGTTCAGGGTGATGCCGAACTCAGTCGCCGCTATGTGAGCGCCTGTCAGGTCGCTCGGGAACTCGGTGATCGGGTCATGGAGGAGAGATGAACCGCACCCCTCCCGACCTCCGCACCGTCCTTGACCGCTTCCCCGAGCGCGAGCGGTTCCCCGCCAACGGACGCGACCCCTACGATGTCGAGCGCGACGAAGCAGCCGCCTGTATCGAGATGCTGGCGCAGCGGATCAGGGCGTTATCCGCGGCCAATGACAAGGGGCGTGAGAATATTCAAAGGGCAGTTCGAACCGCCGCATCGGCAACGGCCTCGCTCGCTGCTAGCGAGAAGTGGGGTATTCTAAGCCGATCCAACAATACCCACAGACGGGCTCAGCGCGCAGAGGGGGCCTACATGCGCCTGGCTAGGCTTCTTCGCCAGACTCAGGAGTGCGCACGAATCAGCGATGCTTCGGCGCAGAACGCAATTCGTCGGCTTCTTGGCTTTAATTTCGAGTTTCCCGACGATGACGAACTGGATCTGGATTGTCCATGAGCCAGCCGCTCAAATGCCAGTGGTGCGATAGCGCCGCCGTTCAGAAGTGTCCCAGCGAAACCCACAACGTGTGCCGCTCTTGTCTCGGTTGCTGCTACCCCAAGGGTTCTTGCCCGAAGTGCGGCGTCGATGAGTGCAGTTACCAGTGCGACGATGAGCCATGCTACGGGCAGATCGAGTTCGAGACGCGCGACTCGGATGAGACCGACGAGTGGGACCTGCACTCGTGCGAAGGACATAGAGGGGCTGGCGGCTTCAAACCAGCGCCGTATAAGCCTCGGGTGACAGTGACACCATGACAACCCCATCCTTCGCCGCCTCTCGCGCGAACCTCCGTCGCATCGTGGACCGTCTCGACGCCGTGGCCTTGCTCTATCCGGGGGTCGATGCCGAACCCGTCCGCGACGTGGCCATGGTCATTGCCGACGACGGCGACTTAACCTTGGTCCTGCGCGTGAATAACTGCGACATCACCGTCTGGGGCGATCCGATGGCAGCGACGCAGATGTCAACGGCGGGCGATATCCCGGCGGGGGAGAACTAAGATGGAATTCGATTCCATCGAGGTCATTACTCGATGCACCCTGCGATTCGCCGATGGATCTACAATCACATGCGACGCAACCGGCGCACAGATCAACGAACCAACAGGCCAAGCCGCGAACTTCATCGCTTGGCTGAGCCACAACCAGAAACGGAGCAACCCATGTCCAACGACCGTCAGCCCCAGCAACCCCAGAAGTCCGAGCGTCAGCCCGAGAGCAAGCCGCAGACCATCACCACCGAGGACGCAGGCACGCGCAAGCAGAAGATCAGTGCCATCCTCGTCGCGGCGCTCAAGAACCTGAACCCGGCCCATCCCATGATCAATCGTCTCTCGATGGGCTGTGAGTTGTGGGACGTGCGCAAGACCGCCCGCGGCCTCACGGTGGAGTATGCGGTGCAGGGTTCGCCCGAGATCCACCCGCTCAACATCATCGTTGGCAAGAACAACCCGCGCTTCATGGACCCGGCCGTGGAAGAGTCGGTCCTGCGCGAATGGGCGGCGATCGTCGAGTCGGGGGCGTTGCGGTCGTGATGACTGAGACCTACTTCGTCTTCAGTCAGCGCGACAAGGGCGGCTGCCACACCGACCCCATGGACAAGGACAAACTCCAGAGAGAACTTGGTCCTGGCGGTGAGTACCACGGGCGGCCCATCTTGTCCGAGATGCCAGACTGGGACTACGTCGATGATGGCATCGTCATCATCAAGGGTGAGATCATCGTCCCGACCGCCGTTCAGACGGTGACGGAGTACCAGATACCATGAGCAGTCCTCGCCCGTTCTGGCCAGATCCCGACGATGAACGCGCCTACGATGAACCGGAGTCGATCCTTGAACATCTCGGCAATCGGTCGGTGGTGTCAGTTGTGCTCAGCGACGATGACACCACCGTCAACTTCACCGATGGCTGCGATGCGGTTTTTTCGGCGGGCCTCAACAAGGACCGCCTCGGGCGCCTGATCGCCGAACTTCAGGAGATGCACGGGAGGATGAAGACGTGAACAACGACTGTCACCGGGTTTATCTGCGCACCTTTATGGCCACGGCTACGGGCGGCAGTGTCCACGTAGACGGGAGTAAATCCTCCCATGAGGAAGAGGCGGCGGCGGCGATAGGGGTAATCGACGGATTGCGCTTTCGGGACCGCCCAAATTCTAGCCCGCCAGCCTCGCTTCCGGATGAGTTGGCCATCCGCATTCAGACCCTGACCAACCGGAAGTGTTCATGATCACCACCGCCCCACAAGCCTTCACCTGGCTCGCTGGCACCGTCGGAAGTATGCAGCATCCGAGCGCCCGCCAATACGCCGCCGTCTTCCGTGCCCTGGGCGACCTCTGCGCGGAGATTCCCTGCGAACTTCCGGGTCCGTCCGTCGTCGCCTACGCGCTCATGCAGATCGGGCAGTCGAACGCGCCGGAGGGTAGCCAACTCTCGGGACAGCGGGAGATGTGGCGGGGACTGGGCGAGAAACTCATGGCCCGACTCAGCGAAACACCAGTCGCTTGCTCTGCCCATGACTACCGATGGTGCAGCAAACGAAGCGGATATGTGTTCTGTCGGCTTTGTGGCGAGCATCGCAATCCAACCAGCGTCATGTTCAATCCAATCGCCGCCGGTTTCGTCCCGGATGTCGCGACGCGCTGTAAGTGGTGTGAGGGCGATGAGGATGAGATGGTGGCGTTGCCGACGTTTGCGACGGGCGGAGTGGTGCCACCTGGGCCCAATGGCAAGCCGAGACTTGTGTTTGTGAGCGGAAGCGATCCGGTCACTCTGCCGCGGAACAACCTCGCCGAATCCATTTGGCTCTGGCAAATGCTCGCCGTCGTCGCACAGGGCAAGCTCGCGCAGATGCCCGAAGTCTTCGGCGACCAAGCAGCGGGCAAGTTCTTCTGCATGCAGGGTTCGCTGCAAATCCCGCTGAGCCAAGCCGACCTCATGCAGATTCAAGCGCAAGGGCAGATGTACACGGTTCTGCTTGAAGGACTGCGACGGGAACTGCGGGTGCTCATCGAGGGCCTGTGTCCCGAACGGAGTGCGGCCCTGCATGCAGCCATCGCCGAACAACGCGCCAAGGCCGAAGCGGAACGAACGGCGCAGCAAACCACCGAGCCCGAGAGGCCACGGCTTCAGATTGTGAAGGATTAACAGCATGAGCGCGGGCATATACCTGAAGGATGCCAGGCACGAACGTCTCGTGTGCCCCATCCCGCCCGCGCTCCCTTGCGGCTGCCCCCTTGCAGTCGTCCGGCCTACCCGGGAGAAACGAGGCGATAGGGCGACACAGCGGAAAGGCGCGAGACGATGAATGTCACGGCATCGCAGTCAGCAGCGGGGCGGAAGGTTTGCCGCTGCGTCTTGACTCATATCAATGGCCCGCTCCCCCGTGGGCGTGGTGCCCCGAGATGTGCGGGGCCGGGTTGGATTCGTGCCTCATGAATCACCACCGGGAGCGAGCTTGCGAGGTCGGCCAACGCATGAAGCCGTCGGAATGGTGCGCCGAGAGAACCGGCGACGGGTACAGCTTCCCCTTAGAAACACCACGGCACCGCGCCGCCCCGGACCGGCAAAGGGCGGCACTTCACACAAACGGAGCGAACGACATGGATAAGCCCTCATTGACGCTGCGCCTGATTGCCAGGGCGCTACAGATCCAGCCCGCCGAAGCCCTCCAGGGCAAAGATGGTGCCGCCGAATTCCTGCGATGGATTGCGCGGACGCTCGATATCGAACTGACCCGACGGTGCGAGATCTGTGGCTACGAGATGGACATCTGGACGTGGCAGAACCACATGACGGGCCTTGTGTCGTGCTCGGGACTGCGCGCCGAGGTCGAGAGACTGCGCGCCCACGTCGGCAAACTCGAAAGCGAGACCGACAAATGGGCCACCGATCTAGGCCGACAAGTTAACCAAGCCGCGTTGCTGGACAGGGAGATCGGCGCCAGCCACGAAGTCCTAACTACCGCTGGCGTTCCATTCGAGGTCAACAGAAAGTCCATAGACCTACCCGAGCGCATCCGGATCGCCATCGCGCAGTCCGTCGAGCGTGACTTCGCCTGGGCCATGGAGCAAGTCCACGCAGGCAAAGCCGTAACGCACCCGTGCCTGACGATGCCCAATGATAAGCGAGGCCACATTCGCCAGATCGGCACCCTGAATCAGGATGATGCATCGTCTCCGGTCTATGAACTTGTCAAAGGATGTTTGACATGGAGTCCGGTCATGCCAGATAGCAGCACATGGCGAGATTTGGTCCATCAAGCCCAGAAGACGCACGACTGGGAAATCGTTACCGACGAGCCAGCCGAAGCCGCTTGACCCTCACGCCACCCCTAGCGATAGCATAGCCCCAAGGAGTTCTAGATGTCCGAGACGCACCACCTCATCTCGCCAGACCCGAGCGCCAAGCGCACCCGCTGCTGTTTCCGGCGCGTGAACCACCTGCCCGTGGGCGACTGGGCGACGTTCAGCGTGGAGAACGCGACGTGTCTTGGAATCAGAGTCCAGCGCGCCGCGCTATGGATGATGGCGCTCGGTGGCTTGGCTTTGTTGGCGCTGGTCGCCGGCTGCCAAGATCTCGGCTCGCTGTCCAGTCAGAGTTGCGAACACAACGGCTGTCCCGCGGGTCAGGTCTGCGCCTATGAGACTCCTGGGGGGCATGCCGCCTATACGTGCTATCGCGCCGACATGGTTCCCGATGGCTTTATGGTCATCGACATGGCCAAGCGGGATATGGTTCTTGTTCTGCCGCCGGACATGGTGAACCCGTATGCCTGGAATCCGTCGCAGGCCGCAGGACCGGCGCCGGGATGTGCGAGCAATGTCGGCTGGCGGTTGACGGACAAACTCTATGCATGTCCAGGTCTTCGATCGGCTGGGACCGCTGCATGCGCCACCGCCTGGTCGCTGCCGGCCACATTGACGATTCCGGAGTCCGCCTGCGCTTCGGTGCCGTGGGGATTCTTCGCCGGACAGCCTCACGGGCTTAGCAATATGTTCAACGATTCCGAGGCGCGGCATTACGACTGGCAACCCCCGGACAGCACATGGAAGCTTGGCTATCGATGGGGCTGCGGCAGAAGCGGGCGCTACTATGGTGCAATGAGCGGCAGGCCCTACACTGCCGTTGCCGTCAACAGGCAGGGCGGCTTTCCGACGGTTGCCTTTGTTGGAGACAACATCGGCGGCTTCAATCAGATCATCACGCCCCTCTTGGTTAATGCACCCGCGTCGCCCTACCGAGAGTCCTACTTTCCCCAGTACACCGCGACGCAATCGACGAATGATGGGGATCTCTGTGCGCAGCCGTAACGCCCTGCTCTGGCTGCTGCTGTGCGGCTGTCCTGGTACGGACGATGAGATTCAGAAGCCCGCCACACCGACCGCGGCGGAACTTCGTGGCGAGGTCGTGGGGCCGCCGAAGCCTCAACCGGTGCCCAGCGAAGTTAAGATCTGCCGCAGACTCAAGGAAGAGGCAGCGAAGCAGGCGGGCAGGTGCAATCTGGAGATTCTTCGGGGCTGCGATGAAAAGCATCAGGCGCGGCAGGAAGGCGATTGCCCATCCTGCGATGACCTCGACGGGCTAAACGTCGGTCTGCGGCGGGCTGGGTGCATCTGAGGCGGTCGGCTCGGCCTCATTGGTCTCCACTTCCTGCTCCGCCTCCACCCTCGGCTTCTCGCCCCGTCCCCTTGACAACTTCTCCGGCGGGTTCATCGTCAGCCCCACCATCCGCGGATTGTTCTCTCTCATGATTCCTCCGTGAGCGCGGCCAGCAGTCGCGTCGTGTGGCCGTCGGCTCGCTCCATCTCTTTGTACAACGTAAGCACCTGCGCGCGTCCTGCATCGCCGCCCCATGCGTCCCAGAGCAGTTGCCCTTCCATGCCCTCGGCTGGCTTCTCGTTCGCGGCAAAGAACGCCCGCGCCTTGACGAGGCCATCCGGCGTCCAGGGCTTGCCCGTGGCCAGGTGTCGCACCCGCACCCGTTCGAGCATGGACAGGTTGCCGTAGCCATCGAGCAGCCATCGCAGTGCCCGCAGACAGGCCGCGCGCACCTCGGCCGTGGGCGCGAAGTCGATGCCCGCAAAAGCCCCGTCCTTGGCGATGCCGGCGAGCGCCCGCGACAGGCCCGGGTTCGCGTTTTCTTCGTCGTCGGGCCGGATGAGTTGGATGTTGATCTGGTCGAACAGGAACGCTGGCTCGGGGACCAGGTTCATCGTCTCCAACTTCTCAATAGCCACCGCCATGTCCTTGACGGCGAGCGCCTTTGAGTGGCTGATCCTTGCCTGGATCGCGCCCACCTCTGCCATCGCCTTGCGATCGGCTTGCGGCGTGGCGTCGATGAAGTCGTGCGGCGGCAGGTCCGGATCGCCGAAGTTGTACCAGGCATAGAAGCGCCCGATTTGCTCCCGGATCGGCCCGTCGCCGGGGACCATGTGCCACGCCAGATCGCCGTCTTTGGTCGTGTACCACTCGATTTCCGCGTCGCCCATGAGTTGCGAATCATCGCGCGTCTTCTCATCGATCCGCCGCTCCATCCCGAGCACGGCGGCATGGCTGCCGCCATCTTGTCCGGCCTCGGTGGTGAGCGTCTGACCGAGAAACAGCGTGTAGATGTCCCGGTCCTCTTCCTTCTTGCTCTCGACGAAACTGGTCACGGCGGTAGAGTTGGGAGGGCCATCGAATCGGACGTTGACGCCCGCCCGCTCGTTCTCCTTGTCCTTGGGCAGCATGTAGACGCCCTCGGCACCCATCGTCTCGCAGTTGCGCTGGAACTCCAGAAACTCCGGCGACTCGCCCCCGAGATAGAACGGATACTCAATCAGCGTCGCCGGCAGGCCGTGCTTTTCTTCAAAACGCCCGTGGTCCCGGCGCGTGTAGACCCGACGCAGCCATGGTGAGGTCAGCGGCCGAATCAGCGCATCCTGCCACGGCCTGGAGCCGGCCCCTTGGAAGATGACCCACCGCCCTCGACCCGGCGCATTGTCTCCATACAGGTCCACCGTCCCCATGTTGTAGGTGATGACCTGGTAGTGCCCCGATGCTTGGTCGCCCCCCACGCCGCCGTATTGCGTCTCGTCGAGTGAGGTGATGAACCGGATGAAGTAGGGGTGCCACGCCTTAAACTGCGGCAGGCGCCAGTACGGCGGATCGTCGCCCTCCATGTTCTTGACGGTGATCCACTGGACCGAGCAGATCGCGAAGTTGAAAAAGAGCAGGTACTTGTAGATTTCCCGGCGCGCACCCTGCGGAAAGATCAGCCGCTGGTTCTTGGCCCAGATGCGCGCGGCTCGCCGACCGCCCCGGCGTTCGTTCCCGTCTCGCTGCGCCGGCAGATACCGCTGCGGCAGGCCGAAGTAGCGCCCCGCTCGGGTGCGGTAGCCGTGATAGACCGCATCGTCGCGTAGCATCTCCTCCATCATCAGTCCAGCCTGGCCGAAGTTGCCGGCGTCGAGGGCGTCGAGGGCCGCGCGGGCGTCCTTGACCGTCCACGCGGTCATGCACTTGGTGGCGTAGAAGGCCGAACCGAGGTAGGGGACCTGGCGCGGCTCCTCGTACTGTCCGGGGCGTCGTGGGGTGCGCTCCACGTCCACGGGCGGCAGGATGGCCAGTTGCTGGATCTGACGCTCGGCCATGGCGGCGGCTTCGTCCAGACTCAGACGCGCGGGCATGGATTCCGCGGGAACAATGAGAGGGCGGGAGGCGAACGGGTTCAGGCGGTCGAATAGGCCCATGGGCCTAGGCTACACGGGCGGCGGGGAGATGTCAGCAAGATGTGGGCCAGCGAACCCGCGGCGGGGTTCTGGCCTCGATGGCAGCCAGGATTCGGCGCGAGTTCTCAGGATCGAGGTCGATCATTCGGTCCTGCCAAATCATGCCGCGCGCATCCAGTGGGCCGGTCTCGTTCGCCGACCAATATCCGTCGCTGCGCAATGTCCAGCCCTTCTGTCGCAGATCAGCGCGGATGGCTTCGCGCTCACCAACCCACTCCACCGCCATGCGATAAGGGCACTCGGGAACGTGGTCGTCAACTTCATCGGCAGATGAAGCCGTGCCACATTGCGGGAAGGCGCAGTAGTCTTCTGCGTGACGGCACGGTGCGTGCTGAGCCAGCGCCCTCACGATGTCTTCGGCGGTTTTCATTCGTCCTCCGACGGGACCATGCCGAGCGTTATCCCATGAGGCAATCTCGGCCGTCTGTCGATTAGCAGCCGCCGCCCGACCACGTTCCCGTGCTTGTCTTTGATGTCCACGACCCCGCGCGAGATAAGTAGCGGCGGGAGTTCTTGTCCGTAGAACGGTTTCCCGTCGGTTTTCATTGCTTTATCACCGCAAACGCTGGTGCCACCACTGAGACGACTTGCTCGGTCCATCTGAACTCCGCGCCTTTGAATTCGTGGGTGCCGATGATCTCGGTCTTTGTGCTGTTCTCTCGGTCGATCTTGAAACTCACTCCCCGAGCCCAGACCTCTGCAACATCGGGGATGCTGTCAGGGATCGCTGCACCACTCTTGCGGAGATCGCCCACCGTTAAGCCGGTCGGAAGCGGCACACCACTTTCCCCGTCGGCATACTTTAGTAGAGCGGCGGCGATGGCATGCTCAACGGACAGGCGCTGGACATCATCCAACTTCCACTCGATGGGCTTGCCGAGGAAGTCCTTGCACTCCTCTTGGGCCAACCGTGCACACTCAGCGGTAAGACGCTCCACTTCGGCACGCTGTTCTGGTGATATGTCGTCGAGGTTCATGACCGCTCGCCCCTCTCTAGCTTGTTGCCCAGCCACCAAATCGAAGCCTTGACCCGAAGCCAGGGATCGTACGTTCCCAGCGTTATCACCCCGCAGAATCCATCCACGAGATGCACCCAACTCATCATCCATCTCTCCCAGAACGTAATATGCTGACGCTCGGGCGGCGCGGTGTCTAGGATCGCTGTCATCACAACCTCACAAGCAGGGTGATGAAATCCAGTTTCACGATCCCACCACCATCGGGATGCGGGTCATGGATATGTCTTCCGTTCTGGTAAATGACCGAGTGCATGCGCCCGCGCCCGCTCATGCCGTTGCCGATCAGAAAAGCATCGGTTGGAATATGGGCAAGGTCTGCTCTTACGTCGAGGAAATAGACTCCAAACGGGCGCAGTTTTTCATTTGCCACCGCCGCCCAAGCATCCTCGGCGTGATCTCCGCAACTAAAATCGACGGCTTCCAGTGGGCATTCCAGCATGGAGGCAAAACAGGCGGCCAGACAATTGCCGTTCTGACCGAATCGGGATTGATAGACGGGCTTCATCTCCAACTCGACTTGAACCGGCTCGCGACTGATGAGAATCGATCCTTTGCTTCGGCGGCTTGCTTGATCACTGCGCGGGCGTCTCCGGTGGAGGCGAGGTTATCGACGTGGGCGATGATATAGCGGGCCGCGTCACAGTTGTGTACCAGTACCCCGTTGGCGAAATACTCGCCCTCACCATCTGGATTATCGACCGACAGGTTATACACCGGCTGTCTTTCTTGCCGCGCCGAGACGCGCACCACGCGGACGGTGGTTTCCCAAGAAAAGAGGGCATTACCAGTCATCAGCGAATCTAGCGATATAAAACCAACATCGCGCACAAACACCGGGTGGTTCGCCGTTCCGGTAAGCACTCGGCCATTCGATAGACGGACATCGAATACATCCGCAGCAGGATGGGTCATGCCCGACTGGATGACTCGTCGGTACCCATTCCTGGTCAGAACCTCGTCGCCGATACGAACATCAACCATCGCCCGCTGTCCCGTCTTTGTGGCGATGAGCGTCTCGGCGACAAAACAGGAGTGGTTGTACATATCAACCGGCTTCTCTTTGTTTGGCTTCCCATCCGCTCCCTTGGGCCACGCATACGCCTCAAACTCCGCAAGAATCCCGGTCGGTTGTTTCTTTTCGAGGAGTTCCGGGTCTGCGGACTTGAGCATGTTGCGGAAGAAAAAGATTCTGGGCTTGCCATCCGATGCCTTCCGCAGTCGCGCCTTGAATGCCTGGATACCGACCTCGATCGCCTTATAGGCTGGGACCGTCACGATTCCGTGGCGGGCCAGAGTCGCGCGGTCTTCGGCATCATGATCAGCCGGGGTCGCCTCGATTCTCTCGGCCCCCGTGCGTTTGATGATGTCCTTGGCGTGGTCCTCGCAGAGCGTCTTGGTCTTGTAAATCTCTCGGTAGAAGTAGAGGCGACCATCCCCGTCCATTGCGGCCCAGAGGCAAGAAAACGGGTTCGTATGGCCAAAGTCGATTCCCCGGAACCGGCGCCAATCGTTGGGAATGGTGAACGGATCAATGATGTGTAGGTCCGGATCAAACTCCTCGTAGACCACACCTTCGGCCTGGACCCACTGCCCGAGCACAAGCCGGGCATATTGCACGCCTGTCAACTGGCTGAGCGTGTCGGCATACTGCGCGGCGTTGTACCGATTGTCGGCCGCCTTGGAATAGTAGACCGCGAACCGCCGCTGGCCCTCATCGGTGCGCGATGGGATGATGATGTCCTGATTGATCCAGTGCGTCGGCCGGTCTGGGTTGGTGCTGAGAAGGATCTGATTCCAGCCCGCCGCCGTGCCGCGGAGTCGGCCCAAGACTTCGTTCATGTCGTCGCGAATGAAGGCGTTCGCTTCCTCCAGCCAAGCAAAATCCACGGCGCCCTTGCTGCCGACCGAGCGCAGAGACTCCCGCTGCTTGGCGTCGTTCATGCCAAAGAAGATGACCTGCGAACCGTTGTAGTAATCGCAGCGAAACTCCGACTTTGTGAACTTCACCCGCGGATCTGGACCCACCACGGTGTTCACGAAGAACGGAATCGTGCTGTTCGTCATCGTCTCGCGAGCCTTGCGACCGATGATGACCGTAGCCCCCGGATATCGCAGCGCCAGCGCGTGCATCTGTTCCGCCGCACATTGGCTCTTTCCTCCGCCAGCACCACCCGTCAGAAGCTTAATCGGCCGACGATCCCGGAAGGCTTCGATCTGCCACGGGAGCGGTTTGAAATCACGGCGTGGGAGGTTGTCATCCATTGTCATCGCTGGGCGCTGGCGGAGGCGGGAATGTATCCGGTGAGCACTCCCTCACGATGTAGCCCTTGGCAAAGCTGGCTTCAACTCTCTGAGGCGCATCGATCCCGAGAAGCTTGCGCCGACTCTCAGAAGTCTTGACGATTACCGCGGATATTTTCGCGGCGTCCTGATCGTCTGCGCCATCAAGACGCTTCGTGAGTTCTTCCTCGATGGCGTCGAGCTTCTGAATCTCCAGATCCCGGAGTTCCTGTGCGTTCTCCAGAGTCAGTTTCCGCAGGTCATCCAGGGCGCTGCGGATATAGCCATGGGCAGCGCTCAGGCTGCATTTCATCTCCGCCGAGATCGCCCGGTAACTCTTCCGTTGCTTGCGGAGTTCCAGGGCAATCCATCGCTTCTCTTCCGCCGTGATGACTTCGGGATTCGTCGTGTTTGCCGAGTTCGGGTTCATTGCCAAGCGTTCTCTTTGGTGAGCGTTATCACGTAAAACGTCCAACCATTATATCACATGGCCTGATTGTTGCATGAATCTTCCGTCAACATCGCAAAGAAGTAGAGCGTCGAGACCTGGGCGGCGGATCGTTGGGCATGCGGGGTTTTGGCTGCCCTTGCCGCGTTCCGTCGCACACGATTTGACCACCGACGGTAACGGCGCCTGCCAAGCCTCCATTCTTGTTGCAACTTACTGGCATTAGAGAGGGTCATGCTCAGCCTCTGCGTGGTCGATTGTGCTTGACAGGTCCAACAAAAGCACCCCCTTTTGTAAAGAATCCCCCGAAAGTCTTACTCGCTTCGCTCGCGCCGAACAGGCCCGTGGATGCGCTCACGACTGAGCCAGCCCCACCCGCTTGCACCCATCACACGCCGCGCCCAGCCACTCCCCGTGCTCGCATAGCTCCACCGTCCGCACTGAACAGAAGCGACCCGCGAACTCCGCAGCATGGCGCACAAGTCCGGGGGCTTTCTCAATGGCCTTTGTCAGCGCGCCACCATCGGCCCAGTGGATGTAAGTGTTTGGATCGGGCCGCTCGGGCAGCGCCTGGACATCCGAGAGCATCGCTTCCCAGTTTGCGCCCGCGCCTTTGCGGAGACGGAGGAAGCATCCAAGGGCGGCGCTGTAATAGAAGCCGCTGCGTGCGCCGCGGAGGAGTTGGCCAAGGGTTGGGGTGTCGGGGGTCATTACATCGCCTCCAGTTCGCGGCGGTACTTCTCGCGGATGCCAGCCAATTCCTTCACCGGCATGCCGTCGTGCTTGCGATGCCACACCTTATCGCCGAACTGTTCGATGATAAACGACCAAGCCGCTCTTGCCCCTTCGCGCGTTCCCCGATGTGGATCGGCGACCTGACTGCATCCCATGTCCGAGCAACCCGTGGTCATGCCCGCGGCAATCACGGCGAGTTCAGCACAGACGGCAGATCGCTCCGTCACCTCTTCGTCAACGATTTCACCGTGCTGGTTAAACTGCGCCCGACTTAGCCACAGCCAACCGAACGCCACATCAGCCGGGGTGGCTTCGCGTTCAATCGCCACGTCCACCACGACCATGCCCTTCCTGATGCCGTCTTCAAAGACGCGGCACCGTTCCCACAGCAACCCGGACAGCAACTCCAGTTCCACCGCATCGGCCTCGGTGGCGTGAAGCAACTTACCCTGACGCGCGAGTTCGCGGAGGAGGGCGGCGAGGGCACGGAGGAAACCCGGGATCACGATCTCATCTCCTTGACAGCCGGTCCAAAGTTCATGCTCCGGAACTTGTCGCCGAAGATGGACACCAGAATCTCCAGCGCTCGCGCCAGGTCCGGCGCATGTTCTGGACATAGGGCAGCCATCTCTAGTCCGCTCGATTGGTCCCAGAACGGCAGCCAACCCGGATGCTTGTCGGCGAAGCAAGAATCCGTTCTGTTCGCTGCCTTCAATCGCGCGGTCGCACCTGTAGCACTTGACTTTCACCGTCCCACCTCCAACCCCGCAACCATCGCGAACAATTCATCAGGCAACAATGCACTACCGCTCGGTCGCGGGCTGCCGATGATTGTATCTCCGCCACCCCATCCTGGCTCGATGGCATTCAGGGCCGAGCAAAGCGCCGATAGGTCCGGCGCCACGAACGGCGACAATCGGCCGATCGAATATGTCCAGCGTCCGTCACCACGTTGGCGCACAGAAACGAATGCTCGACAGCCATCGGACACCAGACCGACTCTTGCCTGCGCGCCGATTTCACGAACACCCAGCCAGCCATTGCCACGAAAGAGGACCTCGTATCGCGTATCAAGCGCCATGGTGTCGCCGTGTCCGACGACGTAGCGCAGGATGCGCCCCTCCACATCCTTGACGATTGAAGCAAAAGCCGAGACTTCGCGCCGATTCAGTTGGCCGCTCAGACGAAACTGTCGGTATGGCTCGAACACCCAAGCCAACTCGCGCAGGATCGGCGAATCCTTGTGCATCGGGTACATGCCCGCGGTGCAATCAAGAAGATCCTCCACGCCGACAAGCCGATTCAGGATCGGATTCGCGGGATCATCGGCGAGATGTGGATTGTTCAGGATGGTCCACGCAAGGCATACATCTTCGTCGCAGTCGTTCGCGAAGACATCGGCACGCGGTCCATCGCTGTCTCGAAACCGCTCATAGAGGCCCATGCGCAAGGCCAGCAGCACTTGGGCGCAGGTGCTTCGCGTGGATAGACGGTCCACGCCTTCGTGATGGTTGAAAGACGCGCAAGGAGCCGCGGTATCGAGCCGAGGTGGTCCCGGCACGTATCCATCGAGCGCAATAGAGAACGGTGGAGCTTCGGCACAGAACCTGGACCATTCCACGCCTGAGACTTCGGGCTTCATGTGGAGGGTGATCATGAAGCACTCTCACCGCCCGTCCGAACGCCTAGTCGCGCCCCAATCCGCTGGTCCGTGCTTCCAACACAGGACAACGGCGATCGGATAGAAAGGAGAAAGGCATGAGTTCCCATCCGATTGGACTGGGGCGCGGCTACGCGCCCGGCACGGGACTGGACTGTCTCGGCGCGAGCGTCGAGTTCAGCGATGGTGGTTTCGCTGGTGAGGGTCACGACAGCCTCGCAATCGCATCATCGAGCCGCGCCAGGACTTCGGCGTGGGTGCGCTCGGGGGCGTCGTTCCAAGCGTGCATCTCCGACCAGGATTCAAATCCGAGCGCAGCGCGTGCATCCCTGGCATGTCTTTGCACTGACTCGATCGCCAGAGCCAAACAGCGCGCAGTGACCCGCGGATCGTGCAAGCCGTCGCACTCAACCGGCAACAATCCATTCTGATGCGCCCACCTCTCCGGCGTCGCGATCAACTCCCTGGCCCGCTTGAGAATTTCGATGGTTGTCATCGCTCAACCTCCGTCCTCATCTGCAACCCCGCCCGTCCCCTTGCCTCATCCAGAACCCTCCGATGCTGGGCCTCGGAATCGGGGTCCGTTCGCCAGCACAACGCGCACGACGGCGCGTGCGGTTCCATGGACCGCTGAACGGTGGCGGTGCCGTCGAGGTCGATGGTGATCACGGTTCAAACCCCATATCCCTGATCGCTTGGGCGCTGGCTTCGGGTCCGAGCATGAAACGACTTCCGCCGCCGAGTAGTTGCAGCTTCTCGGTCCCAGTCATGCGCAAGAACTTCATCGCCTCACCTTTCGCACCCTTGGCTTGCTTGGGCCAGTCCTTAACCAGCCGAACCACCGCCTCGACTCCATCCACGTCCGCGACCCCGATCGCGACACGGTTGCCATGCTCGATGGGGCCGAAGACGTAGTATAGGAGACGGGGCATCTTAGTTCACGATGATGTCTTGCTTGCCGTCGCCGTAGCCGGAGCCGTAGCCGTCGCCGGAGCCGTAGCCGTCGCCGGAGCCGTAGCCGTCGCCGTAGCCGTCGCCGGAGCCGTCGCCGGAGCCGTCGCCGGAGCCGTCGCCGTAGCCGGAGCCGTAGCCGGAGCGACTCTCAGCCGTCCATGCAGGGAATGTTACTTGTCCCATGGCGCCTGCTCCCACGCCTTGGCCGCCTCTGGCGTGACATCCCAGATGCCGGTGATGTTGAGCACCTGCGCGCTCGGAATGGAGGGGCCGACCTTGCAGTTGCTGTTCGGGCCCACGACGGCGAGCCCACCGAAGCCCCTGAGGTCGGCCGACCAGTAGACGCAGTTGCGCACGGCGCGCAGGCGGACGGCATTCTTGGCGAGCGCCTCTTCATCGGTCGTGGTCGTGTAGCCGAAGAAGACGCCGCGATGCTCGGTCGTGACCATCACGGGGCGTTCCTCGCCGGAAGGCGAGGCGGTGGGCGCCTTGAGCGCGGCGGCCTGGGCGATGAGGTCCGCGCCAAGCAGTGTCCGCAATTCGCGAAGCTGCTTGAGCGTCAGACCATCGATGATATCTTGCAGGCTCTGCATCTTCTCTCCTTGGTATGTGGGGTTTCAATCCACGTCTATCTGTGTATCGCATCATTTTCCGGGAGTCAATAAATTTCTTTTGACATGCGCGCTTTTCCATGTTTCCCTATCGGCCATGAACCCAACTGACCGAGCCGATGTGCCAGCTAATTTTGGCGCTCGACTCTCCTATATCATCCGCAGCAAGGGCTATCGACAGCGTGATTTTGCGCGCAAAGCCAAGGTCAATGAGGCATCCATCAGTGAATATATCCGAGGCCACAAAACGCCGATGATTTGTACTTTGGTCAAACTCAAGAAGGCGGCGGGCGATGGCGCGGCCTACCTTGTGGGCGAATCGGACACCCCACCGCCCGCGGTGGTTAAATGACCTTGGTCCGCCTCGCAACCGCCTACTGTCCCGACGTGCCAAGTTCGCGCGAATCCCGCGGCTGCAAGGTTCATGGCGTGGCAATCGAACCGGAAACCCGCAGCAGTCTGGGCACGACGTTCTGCGGTCTGTTGTGCAACCATGCCGAGCTTTTTCCGCCGGACCTAATCCGGGACAGGATTTGTAAGCGCTGTCTGCGATTTCCACGCTTTCGCGACGACATCAACCGACAACTTGAGGCGTCCGTCAAATGACCCCCACATCCTCCACCTTCTCCCACGTCGGCATGCGGCGGCAGGCGAACGAAGATCGCTTCTTTGCCGATGACACGCTCGGTCTCTATGTCGTGGCCGATGGCATGGGCGGACATGCGGAGGGGGAGTTGGCGGCACAGACCGCGCTCGATTCATTTGTGGATGCGATTCGTGCGGGCGCATCATTCGCGGACGCGCTGACGAAATCAAACGAGGCCGTGATCGCGCTCGCTGGCCCGTCTCGCTTCAATCAACTGGCGCCGGGGTCAACGATCGTTGCGTTGCGAATTCAGGGAGGGGTGGCGGAGTGGGGCGCTGCGGGTGACTCGGACCTGATTCGGTTCCGTGGCGGCGAAGTGGACGTGATCGCGCCGCACCATGAATGCCCGTACGGTCTCACCAACTACTGCGGCATCGGGCAGGCGTTCGAGGCTTGCACGTCAAAAACCAGCGCACGACCTGGCGACCGCTTCTTGTTGGCGAGCGATGGACTGGCGCGGCACTTCGACCTGAAGCGATCGGAGACCCTGACCGCGTTCCTGTCAGAGCCGACGCTCCGACCCGATGCCGCGGAATGTCTCGTGGCGTTGTGCAATGAGCGGGGCGGGAAGGACAACATCACCGTGATTGTCGTGGAGGTTGGATCGTGAGCGCAGTACCGAGTCTCTCCCGTCTCTGGCGGCGCATCACCGACGGCTGGTACTATCTCCGCTGTCTCGTGTGGCATCGCTACAACGTCGTCAAGGCCAAGCATCTGCCGCCGACCTGGGTAGACCGTTGTCAGCTTCTGCCGCATGTTATGTTTCAGGTCCTATGTGATTTCGTCGAGAAAGAGGACGGCATCAAGGCCAACTATTTCGAGGGCGCGGACAAGTATACTGACGCTGAATGCGACGAGTCCGGAGATCCGCAGGCTTTCGATAAGCGGTCCATGCGCAGGCAGACCATTTTCGCGATCGAACTCAATCGCCTTTATGAATGGTGGAATACGGTCTATCTGCCATATTACAAAGACGAAGAGGGATACCTAACCTCTCGCGGGATCGTCGAGACGGCGTATGCGACATATGAAGAATACATCCATGCTTTCGGGGAAGAGGAGGACCGGATGCGCGACGAACTCACGGCGAACCTTATCTCTCTTGTCCGGATCCGAGGTGACATGTGTACGTAGCAGGTTGCGAATTCCGCCCCGGCCTACCGCCTGCGAACCTCGTCGAGGTGTGGCCGCATACGTGGGAAGTGCGTTGCGCGGACGGCAGCGGTAATCACTGCATGAGCCTGCGCTTGCTCGACGGCAAGCATTACGTCAGGTTCGGCAACGCTGAGCACGATTCCTATTCACCGGCACGCACGCAGTTAAACGAGCATTCGTGGCGCCCCACGCGCGACGCTAAGCCCGTGCCGTGGTCGGAGGTGGAGGTGCTAGCATGGGCCTGTAATGTCAGCGCAGGCGATACGCAGTGTCCATATACGTACTCAGAAGACGGAGAAGATCACACCTGTTGCTGCCTGAAGGCCGGGCATCCTGGCGAGCATCGAAACAATTGGGGTGGCGGGCGTAACCAACGCTGGGAAATTCTTGAATCCGACGCGGACACATCCGATCTGCAAACTGAGAACGCCGCCCTGACCGCGACGGTCGTCGAATCAGAAGAGAGAGACAAGAGATTTCGAGCAACCATTAAGCGCTGGCATGAACGGTACGACGCCCTGACCGCGAAGCTGGCCGAGCGGGATGCTGAGATGGAACGCGCGACCCTCAATGCGCGTGCGCTTCATAACAGATGTGAAGTGCTCGCGGCACAACGAGACCACTTTGAGAGTGAGTGCGATCGTCTGCTGGCCTGCGATGGTCACAGACGCAACCAACCGATTCCAGTGGTTGGCTGCAATAAGTGCGTGGCATGTCTGAAATTACTCCAACAGTGCGCCAACCGCGACAAACAAGCCCTGTGGCAGGAACAGGACTCCCTCCGCACCAAACTCGCCGATGCGATGCAGGTCGTGGACATGACGCGGTTCTTCTGCGAGTTATACGAGGCCAACTCCGACCGTTACAGCGTCGCGGCTTGGCTACAGAAGACCAGGGAAGTCAGGGCCAAGCTCCCGCCCAAGGACGAGCCGTGAGCCAAGCTGTATTCTGCGACGTGTGCGAGTGCGTCAACTGCGGCTGCCCCTACATCCACGGGAGAACCCGATGACCAATGAAGACATCGAACAGCAGATCCTCGACCGACTCCACAATGGCCCGGCGACGTTCTCTGACCTGAGAGACGCCCTTGGCCTGGCTCTCCATCAAGAGCGGACGCTTGATAAGGCACTCCAGCGTCTGCGCAGGCATGAGCGTATCTCGTTCAGCAAGTCGGCGCGGGAGTGGCTGTTGTCATGACCGCCGTCGCCAAACTCTCGGACGAACTCCGGAAGCGCATCGGGGAGCTTCTCATCGCTGGTTTCACGATCGCCGAAGTGAGATCCGAACTCCCGCAACTTGGCCTGTCCCCCGCCCTGGTCAGCAAGATCGCTTTCGCAGAGGGCATCGAGTTGAAAGGGCGGCGCGGTGGCAGGCCCGTCGGCGCGAAGGATTCAAGCCCCAGGAAAAAACGAAGTGCTGTCGATTTTACTTGACCGCTGAATCGAGGCGTGGTGAGGTTGGGACATGGGACAAACAATCCACTGCCGGAATACTCCAGATGGCAAGCGGTTTCGCATCTGGTCTAGTGTCGTCGATAAATACATCACTCGCGATCTGACGCGCGAAGAGATCGCGGAGCATCTCTTTGAGGATTATCGCTTAGAAGCCAGGATGAATATCGACAGCAGGCTGTCGCGGGCAGCGAACATTGGAGACAGTTCCGTCCACGTCAGAGAGAACGAACTCGACAAGCCATGGCATGTGGACCGCTGCGACGAATGCGGCTGTTTTCATCATTCGTATAAGCCGCGCGCAGATGGGTCATGCTCTGACTGCGGGGAACCACAAAAAGAGCGCTCTCATGGCAAACCATGCGCGCCGCGGAGACAGCCATGACCCTCCGCGATCTCGCCACGCTCTATCCGCGCGCCTTCCCGTGGGCGGTGACGTTGTTCCTGCTGTCCGTGCTCGCCGGCCTCGGGTTCGTGATTGAATGGCTGTGGCCGGTAGAACCCGAGAGGCCGCTGAGTTTCGCGGGCGGGTCGGAGGCGGATGATGTCTAAACGCACCGCCCACCTCAACCGCGTGACCTGCGACGCAGACGGCACCGTGGATGAGGTCGTGATCGGGAGTTGGTTCCAGATGGAGTTAATGAGCGCCGTCGGCAGTTTCGTCTACGATCTCCATCTCGGCGACCGGCACTTTAGCGTGATCGTGCCGAAGAACTCTGACAAGCCGGTGGAGGTCGTTGATGTCGGGCAGTAAGTTATCTCTGACCGTCCTTCAATCCGAGCGGCTTCCGTGCCACTCCTGCGGCGGGAAGTGCTGTACGTTCGCGCCCTTCACGGCTTCAGAACTTCGACAGGCTCGGCTCGCGAACGGCGGCAGTTATCCATCGGGCGCCAGGGTGCTCTCGGGTCTTCCTATCAAGGCTATGTTTGGTGGCGGAAGCGGCTCTTTGGTGGTTGGCGCGGATGGCATTACCTGCGCGTTTCTGAAAGATGGCCGGTGCTCGATTTACGAAGCGAGGCCGCGGGCATGCAGGGACTATGGGCGCGTCCCAGAACTTCCCTGTCAAGTCCTACATCCGAAAGAATCGCGGGCCATTGCTGAGCGCAATTGGGGACAGGTTCGTGGGGTGATGAATGCCGGCGAGTAACGGCAGGCGCAGATGGCGGAAGTGGTTGCGGAAAGTTGAGATATAAGACAATGCCAACCAAAACAGTTAATCAGCGACGGCATCGCATTAGTATCACCCTTCAGATCGATGTGGATTGCGAGCCAACTACTGAGGCGATTGAGGCAGCAAAGACCGCACTTTCGCAGTTAGAACGCTTTCGTATCGGCGCGATCGAGATTCCAGGATATAGCCGCGCAGCGATACGATCACTGAGGGCGCACGCACCATATCAACTTGCGCTGCGCGGAGAACTATTCTGGAAAAAGGTCGAAAAGAGCGACAAGGGATGCTGGCTCTGGCATGGCAAACCGAATGCCGATGGATATGGGCTCTATACGCGCCATGGCCTGCTCGCGCATCGGATGGCCTACATTCTGACTCATGGACCGATTCCGGGCAACCTGTTGGTGCTGCATTCCTGTGATGTTCGGCATTGCGTTCGTCCAGATCATCTGCGTCTGGGGACTCATCAGGACAACATGGAAGACATGCGCAAGCGCGGAAGACACGGGCGTCTCGGGCGGATCTATCCGCTGCCGCAGGAGCAGCCATGACCCCCAGTTCGTTGATTGGCATGAGCCAAGGTTCGCGCAAGAGAGCCATCAGGGTTGAGTTGCTGGCCCGCGGCGAAGATCCTCACCGCCCTTGGCTTCCTGGCGCGGTGGCTCCGTTGCAAGCGCGTTATCGACTCGGCCAGCGTCTTCGCCCGTGCCGTGGGTGTCTCAACTGTCATACCACGACCACGGCGGCGGCTGAACTCAAGGCGGAGTTACTCAAGGTCGCGCAGGAACGCGGTGATGATGTCTGCTCGGGCGATGGCGTCCTCTTGGCCCGCCGCCAGTATTGGACCCGGAAAGAAATCGACGCGGCCACGAAAGCGGGCGCTGAGTTGCTCGCGGAGTTGACGGAGTTCTCGGACCCTCCCTGGCTGCCGACGCCGGCCGAGGTTGACGCCCACGAACGCGCGCAGGAGTCCGGCGAATGAATATCAATCGGCGCATCATTCATTACGGCTTCCGCCCTGGAAGCATACGCTCGCTGTGCGGGATGTCTCATTATCTCTCGCACGATATCGCTCGGGTGACCTGTAAGCGTTGCTTGCGCCTGAGAGCCGCCCAAGCCAGCGGCAAGACTCCTGGCCCAGCCAGGCCGAATCAAATCGTCTACTGCATTCGTCAAGCGGATGCTGGCCCGATCAAGATCGGTATCACCGATAACCTGAGCGCTCGGGTTCGCGCCATTCAGACCTCTAATCCGTATCCACTGACGGTGCTATGGACGCGCCAGGGCGGCTCTCAACTTGAACGCAAACTGCATCGCGAACTAAGCGATCTCCGCCTCAGTGGAGAATGGTTCCGTCCCGAAGCGCTCGCACGCCTGGAGGCGATGGCGTTATGAGCACAACCAAACCCATCACCATCCTGGTCTGCGGCGGTCGCGACTTCGCCGATCGCGCGCTTGTGTATCGGACTCTCGACGAGATCAAGCCGGATGTCGTGGTGCATGGGGCGTGCGGAATGGACCGAAACCGCATGGATCAGAACAAGATGAAGGGCGCCGACCGGCTCGCTGACGATTGGTGTCTTGCTCGGGGCGTTCAATCCCATCAACGTCCGGCCGACTGGGCGAATCTTGGCCGACGCGCCGGCATGCTCAGGAACCAAGAGATGCTCGACGAGTTCCGGGGCGTGCTCGATATGGTCGTCGCGTTCGAGGGCGGCGTTGGTACCGCGGGGATGGTCAAGATCGCGCGGGCGGCCGGCATCGAAGTCAGGGAGGTTAGAGGCGGATCATGTGCTACATCGATCTAGAATACGCAGAGATTTGGAGCGAAACCGAGCACACGGCGCGCACCCGGAAGTTCTGCTCATCGTGCGATGGTGAGATCAAACCCGGCGAACGCTATATCAAGCACTTCTCGAAATACGACGGGAACATCACATCAAACCGTCTCTGCTTGGCCTGCGAGAAAGATCGGGCCGAGTTTGCCGACGCTCACGATGGCATGTCACCGACGCCGGACAATTTCTACAACATGCTCAGCGAGTGCATATCCGAGGACGATGAAGGCGACCGCTGGCGGCCGATGCTGGAGTCCATGAAGGCCAGGAGGGCGTTCTCTGGAGAGGTGGCGACGCAATCATGAGCACCGATTGCAGCGGCCACAGCTACGCCGAACTCTCGACGGCCAAGGTTCTTGCCGCCGCCGCCGAGTGCATCATGGCCATTGAGGCAAGGCGGACCCGCGAACTAAACAAAGTCCTCGACGAATACATCGCCGAGCAAGCGCGGGGAATCTGCGGAATCTGGAAACGCACACTGACTCGCGAGCAGGCGCGGGCTGAAATGCAAGACGGCGGCATCGACAGCGCAATGCGTGTCCACATGCCGACGGTTGCCTGCGAGGAACAGTACGATCGCGCGCTTCGGCTTCGGTGCCTGGCGCTTGCAACCGCGTCGGAAACCATGTTCGTGACGGCGCTGGATTTCTCGGCGATCGATAACTGGCACAAGGTGGGAGATTAAGACGCATGAGCAAGGCTAACTACGTCCGCACCCAAGCCGCCCGAGGCCACGACGGCACGCACAAGTGCCACGCGCAGGGCTGCGATAAGCCGGTGGCGCCCGCGTTCCTGATGTGCTCTCGGCACTGGCGCATGGTCCCAGTCGCGGAACAGCGCGCGATCTGGCGGCACTTTCGACCAGGGCAGGAACGGGACAAGCGGCCGACTCAGGAATATCTTCTGGCGCTCCATGCGGCGGTTGCTGCCGTGGCCAAGCGGGAAGGCGTTCAGCCTCTGCTGCCCATCGGAGTCGGGCCATGACCCACGTCCGCATCGCCGCGAAAGGCCCCGTCCGCGCCAAGATTCGGCGGGCGGTTCTGCGGCATCGGCTCGACTGGCGCAAGGTGTACGAACTAGGCTTCGATGGCGAGTTGGCTACGCGGGAACGATGCACGCTCGCATGCTCGGGCTGCTCATGTGATTGCAGCGAATTTGGGGGATGCTCTCATGGATCGGGGGGCTGTCGCGAGTGCGGCTACACTGGCAAGCGCGTTCAAGAATTTCCGGACCCGATCCAAGTCGCGGGGCGTTACATCCACATCCTGCCGCCGACGATCGATTATTACGGGGAGCGGTCGTGAGCAAGCCCCGCGGATTCGCCGTCATGTCGCCAGAGCAACGCGCCGCCATTGCATCACAAGGCGGGCGGGCGGCTCACACCATGGGCAAGGCGCACGAATGGGATCTTGACGCTGCCCGCGAAGCTGGGCGACTGGGCGGCGCTGCCTGTTCGCAGGATCGCGCCCACATGGCCGAGATTGGGCGACGCGGTGGACTGACCAGGGTGGCAAACCTGGCTAACTCGGCCCCGCTGGTTCTCCGGGGCGCTGGCGATACGACATGCGCTCTCATGGCGCCGCCGATGTGTTGTCGGTTCCTGGCCCAGTCGCTGGATGGGCGGTCGGTGTGTGTCCTGTTTGGTCCCCGAGGACGCGGGCGCATCTTAGAACGCCACACCGACGGACCTCACAAGGGCTGGCTGGCTCGACTGCCCGAGTGCATGGAGAAGATGGCACGCGTGAAATATGACGCCGAGTTGCCAGATTCCCCTTAACCGCCGACGCTGGCGGAGATGACGATCTTTTTTCTTGCGCCTGATGGCGCAACGGTGCATCATGGGTCGCAAGCAACTAGGGAACATCACCATGAACCTCCGACTTCCCCCTGATGTCGAAAAAGATATCAAGGCCGTCTCCAAACTACAGCAAGGGCGCAGTTACTCGTCGCTTGTTGCCACCGCGTGGAAGATCGCCAGGGCGCAGATCGTCGGCGAATCGAAGCCGAAGCGGCAGGCGGTGCGGTCGTGAAACTCTACCTTGTCGGTGGCGCCGTCCGCGATCGTTTGCTCGGTCGAGAGGCGAAGGATAAGGATTTCCTCGCCGTGGGCGCAACCGAGGCCGATATCATGCAGCGCTGGCCGTCGGCTCAATGCGTCGGCAAAGCGTTTCCGGTTTATCTTGTGCCGGACGTTGGCGAGGTCGCGCTGGCCCGCCGGGAGACGAAGACGGGGCGCGGACATCAGGGCTTTTCCGTCGAGTTCGGACCCGAGGTAACGCTAGAGCAAGACCTGTCTCGGCGCGACCTGACCATCAACGCGATGGCGATCGATGAGAACGGCGATCTTCACGACCCGTTCAATGGCGCGCAGGACCTCACGAACCGCATGCTTCGGCATACGAGCGCCGCGTTCTCAGACGATCCTCTGCGCATCTACCGACTGGCCAGGTTCGCCGCGCAGTTAGGCTTCGATGTAGCCGGGGAAACCGTCGAACTCTGCAAGAACATGCCTCGCGACGAGATCGCCGGGGAGTCCAGAGAGCGGGTACGGGTTGAGTTCTTGCGGGCGATGGCCAGCGCCCAGCCGCATCGGTTCATCGAACTTCTGCGCGACACCTGGAACCTTGACATCCATTTCGGCGAACTTGCGGACCTTGCCGGTGTTCCGGCTGGACCGCCGCAGCATCACGGCGAAGGTGATGCCCTGACACATACCCTGATGGTCCTGCGCGAAGCGGCGCGACTATCCCAGGATGTCAATGTGCGGGTCGCGGCGCTGCTGCATGATCTCGGCAAGGCCAAGACTGCGCCCGAACTGCTACCGCGCCACCTTGGCCACGAAGACGCGGGCACAGAACCCATCATGGCCCTGTGTGAGCGTCTGGGGTTGCCGAAGCAATTGCGAAGTGCCTGCTGCTTGGCCAGCGCCGAACACCTGAATGTCCATCGGTTCGCAGAAATGCGGAACACGCGCAAGGTGGACATCATCATCGCGGCGGATCGCGGCATCCTGAAAGCGGAAGGGCTGGCCGATGTCGCAGAAGCCGATGGACTTGGACGCATCCCCGCCAAGAACAGCAACGGCCCGGCGCTGCTGCGGTCGCTCGCTAAGGTCGTGAGAGAGACGGCGATCGGTGAGATTCCCGAGAGCCTTGTAGGTCCCGACATCGGGCTACACATCCGCGCTCGTCGGGCGGCAGCGATAACCCGCGCACTTGGAAGCGAGGTCGAACATGGAGCGTAGCACCGTCGATGCCAACACCATCCTGCTTGTGAACGCGGGCAGCCACGCCTACGGGACTGCTACGCCCACCTCTGACCGCGATGTTCGTGGCGTGATGGTGCCGCCGCGCGATTGCGTCCTCGGGATGAACCGCGTCGAGCAGTACGAACAGAAGGGCGATCCAGATGTCGTTGTCTATGAACTCCGGAAGTATCTGGCCCTCGCTGCTGACTGCAACCCGAACATCATCGAGATTGTCTTTACCGACGATGCGGACGTGATCACGGTCACGCCCTTGGGGCAGAGACTACGCGCGGCCCGACGGATGTTCATGAGCAAGAAGGCCAAGTTCACTTTTTCGGGCTACGCGATGTCGCAGATGAAGCGCATCGAGAGCCATCGGCGATGGCTGCTGAATCCACCCGAAGCGCCACCCGTCCGCGCAGACTTCGGCCTCCCCGAGCGCACTGTGATTCCCAAGGATCAACTTGCCGCCGCAGAAGCGATCATGCGCAAGCAAGTGGAAGCCTGGGAGAACGCGCTACCAACTTTTGGCGTGGACGTGCTCGACCCCGCCGCGCAGATCGAAATGCGCGACAACGTCGTCAAGACCCTGACCGAGATCAAAGCGGCGACCGACGATGAGAGAATGCTCGCCGCGGGGCGCGTGCTGGGCCTTGATTCCAACTTTCTCGACCTGCTCGACCGTGAGCGGCACTACATCACCAAGCGCCGCGAGTGGGACGCTTACCGGCAGTGGCAGAGCGGGCGCAATGAGGCCAGGGCGGAACTTGAGCGCCAGCATGGCTATGACACGAAACACGGGATGCACCTCGTTCGTCTCATGCAGATGTGCGAGGAGATCCTAACTACGGGCGAGGTCCATGTGCGCCGGCCGAATGCGCAGGAACTGCTCGCGATTCGCGGCGGGGCATGGTCTTACGAGCGCCTGATCGGCTGGGCCAAGGAACAGGATGCACGGATGGATGAGCTTTACAAGACCTCGACGCTTCCGCATGCGCCCGATCGCAAGGCCATCAATGAACTGTGCATGGACCTGATCGCCGAGTCGCTGGCGGTGCGGTCGTGAAGAAACGTCTTCGCAAGAAAAAGCGTGTCGGTGAGTTTCGCGAATTGGGCTTTACCGTCTTTGCCGCCCACGCCAGGACCGACATCGAGAGTCCGGATGTTAATGATGACTGGTTGGAGCAGTTCATTATCTGGCTGGAGTCGCGTGAGTTGGACAGCGGTGGCGGTAGCAATCGCGAAGCCACGCGACTCTATATCACCAGTTATAAGCCGCGGGCCAGCGCGACGGAGCAAGATCGGATCGATGTCTCAGAGTGGCTGGCTGATTGTTCCGATGTGCGAGCGCACGCGATTGCGCCGCTGTCGGACGCATGGCACAGCACCGATTACGAACGCGAAATGGATGCTGTCGAGACGGCTGCGGTTCCCGGCGGCGTACTTTGTGACTGGAGCCCCGGCACATGACCCGCTCTCACAAAGACGCACGCGGCGGACATCCCAAGCCGTTCGATCTGCTTAACCAGCGCAAGCGATGGTGGCGCCTGCGTCCGTATGGTCTGAAGATCAACGGCTTTATCCAAGACCATCGCAGGGACGGAATGCACGCCTGTGAGATGAAAGGGCGGGCGCTGATGGAGGGGCGGCAGGTGGCTAACGAAGGGACGGAGTCATGAATCTAAACCGTGATAATTGCATCGCGTGCAATGCGCCGCTGAATCCCCAAGGGCTCTGGTGTTCCGCCTGCTCTCTGAGGTTGTGCGATGGTCCGGGACCTTCCATCGATCGAATGTCGCCACGCCATAGAGCCGAACTAAGACGACAGACCAGGACCGAGAGAAGTTTGCCGACCAGGATGTGGCACTATTTCCTGCGGGCGCTTGGGTTTAAGCGCGTCGAGACGGTTCACCCGACCAATTCCACCCCACCATCCTAAATTCCCCTTGACAACGCGCGGGGGTTGTGGGTGGGGCATCCGCATCAAGTATGTACTTGACTACCCGAAGATACCGTGATAGAGGTTAAAGAGATGGCCAAGCCGAAGACCACGACGAAGATGCAAATCTACGTCCCCCCGCAGATCGCCGACGAGATCAGGAATTTGGCGCTAAAGAACGATCGCGCGCCGGGGTGGATCGTGGCGCAGGCTTGGCGCATGGTCCGCGATAAGCAGGATCAGGTAGTTCAACCTCAACGGTAGGTGCCCCATGAAGAGAAACGCATATAGGGATTGGTGTGTCTATACTCTTTCTGGTCCAGATGAAGTTGTCAGATACGTTGGCCTGACCAGAGCCCCGCCGCAAATCAGATTCACATCTCATATCCGAGAGGCAATCTCGGTCTCCTCGTATCACCGAGACCGTCATCCACTAAAACAGTGGATTTATGATCTCCATTGCCGGGGACAGTTTCCCACAATGAAGATTATTGAACGCGGGCATGATTCCCGTGAACTTGGCGATGATGCTGAGTGTTACTGGATTCTTCATTTTCATCATATGGGGAATCATCTTTTTAACCATTTCGCAACCGGAAATCCGGACCGCCGCACTTCGCCAACCGCGATGTGTCCAGAGATCGTCCCTCCGCCTCTGATTCGCAGGCTGGATCTGATTCCTCGCCGATGCCACGAGAAATAAACGAATGGGTGCTCTCTCTCCATGAACTCCACAGCATGGGCCTTTGTGATGGGCAAGAGGAAGGCTTTACCTCAATGATCCGGAGCTTCTCGACTTCGATCACGGTGGACCCGGTTTTTAACGAGTGCAGTCCGCGGGCACAGCTTTTGTATTTCAAGCTCTACATGCACCCGCAGAACACGCTCTGCGGCCTTTTCATGTACTCGGTCGCTCACATGGCCGTTGATGTGCAATCGACGAAGCAAGAGGCCAATGATGCACTTGAGGAGCTAATCAAGATAGGTTTCGTCGAGGTCGATCGCGCTTGTAACTTGGTCTGGATACCAGAGATGGCTGCGCGCCTGGGCGACATCTCTGGACCCAAGAACAAGATCGCCATCACTGTCAAGCGACACCTTGCCGGGGTCTGTCCTCGGAAGTCCCCTCTTGTCGATAGGGTAACGGATACCCTATCCATTACCCTATCCAATACTGTATTGGATACCCCATCCGATACCCTACCCGATAGGGTCCTGATACTAAACCTGAACCAAGATCCTGATTCTGATCCTAAACAAGAAGAGTCAACCGCAATAATCGAGCCAACCCAGGACAATGCCAGGGCTGCGTTGTGCCGCTTCCGGAAGCTCAGCAAGGACGCGGATGGGGTGCCAAGGGTAATCGCTGGCCCTGACCCCTCAAAGCTTCCTGACGAGCGAATGGTGAGCCTCTTTCGGGATGCCATCGCGCGGCACCCGGTGAGCCAGGCCGATCTTGATGCGATGGCCCAGTTGATCGGCAGCGGGGCGGAGTGGGGGTTTCTGGAGCGCGGGGTAGCGGTGAGCATGTTGTGCCACAAGGCCGTCCATGCCCGCGAGCAGGACCACTTCGCGAACCTGCTTGGCAAGGCCAGGACTCCCGCGCGGAAGGCGATCAGCAAAGAACGCGCCCCACCGCCAGCCCCCGAACAACGCCAGAACCCCATCCATCAACCCGTGCCGGACAGCGAAGCGAGACGATTAGCCCGAGAGGCCATGAGGCAGGACCGTGAACGCGCCAGCAAGAATCCTTCCGCATAGCGACGAAGCCGAGCGGACGCTTGTCGGCGGACTGCTCATCTTCGGCCGGCGGGCGATGGAAGACATCGACGACATGGTGCGCCCCGATGACTTTTACGACGCCAAGCATGAAGCGATCTACGCCGCCATCGAGAATCTGCGGGCCTCGCAGCATGAGGTCAACATCGTGACGGTCGGCGAAGAAATGCGACGGGCTGGTCTGATATCCAAACTAGCCGCGGTGGGTGGCGATGCATACCTCGCTGAACTGGCGAACGATGTGGCAAGTCCCGAGGGCATGGAAAGCTGCGCCCGCATCGTGCGAGACAAAAGCATCCTGCGGCGGGTCATCACGGAATCGGCGCGCATCAGTCAACTCGCCTACCGCGATGATCGCAGCGTACTGGAAGTCGTGGACTCGGCCCAGTCGGCGATGATGACGCTCACGGACATGACCGCGCGCCGAGAGCCGAAGACGTTCAAGCAGGTTCTGCACACGACGATCACGGCGCTCAGGGAACGGTCGCAGCGAAAGAACGCCATCACCGGGGTACCTTCTGGGCTGACGAACCTCGACGAAATGACGGGCGGATTTCAGCCGGGGCAGTTGATTGTCGTGGCGGGCAGGCCGGGCGCTGGCAAGAGTGCGTGGGCGGAAACTTTCGCGCTCCATGCCGCAGAGTGTGGCCATCCGGGACTCATGTTTTCGCTGGAGATGATCGACGAAGAGATCGGACAGCGGGCGATGAGCGCAGATGCCGGACTCGACGGGGCAATCATCCGTAGCGTCATGCTTAGAGACTCGGACTGGATGCGCCTCACGCGGTCGGTCCAGCATATGCGGGACTACCAAATCAGCGTGGATGACGACGGCCGACAGGACTTGCTGAGCATCTCGGCCATCTCGCGCCGTTGGAAAAAGAAGCTGACCACGTCGGCGCCTGGGTACGTGATTCTCGACTACATGCAGCTTGTTCAGGCATCCGTAGGCCGACGCCATCACAGCCGGGAGCGCGAAGTTGCGGAGATCAGCGGCGGACTCAAGGCGCTGGCCAAGGAGTTGCGTGTCCCGGTCATTGCCCTGGCAAGCCTTAACCGCAAGTGCGAGGACCGCCCCGACAAGCGCCCGCTCATCTCCGACCTCAAGGAAAGCGGGTCTATCGAGTCCGACGCGAACATGGTGCTGCTGCTGTACCGCGACGAGATGTACAACAAATACGACCCGGACAAGCGCCCGCCGATGACGGACAACCGGGGCATTGCGGAGATCATCATCGGCAAGAACCGCGGCGGCGCGACGGGCGTTATCGAAGTCGCCTACATCGCCGAGCAGACCCGGTTCGCGAACCTGTCACGGAGGAGTGAGTGATGGCTACGCATGTCAGCGTCTTGGTCGCCAAGTATTGCGAGCGGCAGGCCAGTGAATACGAGGAAATGGCCGCGAATCCGGACAACCCAGACCGTGAGCGACTTTTGGAAGGTGCCGAGAGGATGCGAGGACTTGCCAAGATAGCGCGCAGCAGCAAGGCGGCCAGCCACGAATCCGGCGAGCAGGAGTGAGTATGCACCACGTCGAGCGCCAGGGCTACCACTGCACCCCCGATGAAGTCCGCGAGTACCGAGAGCACATTGCGCGGCTGGCGTGGTATTTCACCGAGAAGCATGCGCGCGAATGGGACAGCCGACTCGGACACACCGCCGAGAGAGAATCTAACAGGAGCGCGAATTGACCACCCCCACCGACATGCTCACCGCCGCACTGCAACCGGAGGCCATCACGAGGGGCGTGCAAGATCTGGTGGACCGCTACAACCGCAACCCGAACCAAGGACCGATCGCGCCACTGCTGGCGGACGTGCGGGATTTGTTGGCGTTGAGGCGGTTGATCGTCGCTCACATGGGCGCGTTGAATCAGACCGAAAGGAGATAGAGATGTCCAGCAACAAGGAACGTGACAAGGCAATGATGTGGCGACAACTCAAAGACAAGATCGCCACGTTCGACGATGCTCAACTCGACATGAAGGTCATGTGGGCGGGGGAGGAGCGCGGCGGTTTCGTTCAAGCCGTGGATGTGCTCACCGAAGACCACATCAACCCGTCCGGCGATGTCTGGGAACCAAAGAGCGTCTATCTCGGGCCACTTGAGGAGGCGCTGGCTGGATGTGAAAATGAACACGAAAGGGCCGAGATTATCGACGAGATTGCCGAATGCAACGACGAAGAGATCGTGGCCGAAAAAGGGCAAGCGGTTCTGAGCGTGGACCTCTGAGCAAACGGAAGGCTGACCATGGACAACCGAACGATAGGAACCTGCTCGATCTGCGGCGGACCCGTAACGGTGCCGTTTGCTTGGTACTCGGTAGTGCCGCCCGTGCCGTCGTGCAAGCGCTGCGGCGCGATCATGAAGCAACCCGAGATGCCGGTAATTCCGATGGAGCCGCGGCAGCCCTTGACCATGGGTTACATAACGGGTCCCGATGAAGAACATTGGCCGCTGATTTTCAACCCCAACCGGACCAGGATGTAGGAGCCACCGATGATCCGTGCAACCTGTTTCACGAACCTCGACGAGTACAAGCAAGTGGAGTGGCCACAGGGATTTGCCGCCCTTCCTCGCATTGGCGACAAGGTAGAGGGGCGCCGGGGCCGAGATAAGCCGGTCCTGCGCGTGGTTGCCATCACGCACGGATGGCTGCCGAACGCAGGGGAGCCGACCATTACCGTCGAGTTGCATAAGTAGGCCGGGAGGAAGAGAGCATGAGCAAGGCCCTGAGCCGTGAAGAAAACACTATCCGCTGGAAACATTATCTATCGGTGATTTCCGAGGGTAGTGGCATTTTCTCAGCCGAGCATGTCGGTCATATCAAGGCGGTCTGCGATGCCCTGTCGGCCTATGGAGATCCCACGCAAGCAGGGCCAACCACCGATGGCTGGATGGAACTGGTCTGGGATAACGGCAGACACCATCTCGACATAGACGTGAGGCCGGACGGAACCTGTGAGTGGTTTTACCGCGACAGAGAAACCGGAGACTATGCCGGCGAGGAAAGTCGCCAAATAGCGGCCCTTGTCACCGAGATTGGCGCACACTGGCAACCGCTGCCCGAGCCGCCGGGAGGGGAGTGATGAACATCTATCAGACCGGACAGCAGGCGCTATGCTGGCTTACCGAATGCACGCTGGCAACCGTCGAGTGGATGGAGGGTCAAAGCCGGCCAGGCAAAACACAACTCGGGCGACAACGAAGGATGGTCGCCGGGGCAATCGCCAACTTGCGGCATCTTGGCTTTTCTGCATCGGACGCAGAGGATCTTCATTGTGGACGGGTCGCCATCGCCTTGCAGGTCAAACCATGACAACCTGCGCGTCCTGCCCGTTTTTCGACGAGCCGAATCTGGAATGCGCAAACGTGGATTCCGACCGCTGGAGCACGCATGCCGATGAGCCGGTATGTGAGTGGTTCATGGCGCCGAAACAGCAGCCACCGCAGCAGCAACCGGCTGAACAAGAAGAATCTCTCGACGAACGGCTGGCGCGGATTCGGGACGAGCATGGGCGGGCGTACAGGGATTGGCACGAACGATGAACAAGATGAACTACGGGCGATATCGAACGCTGCAAAACTACGGCGCATTCTACACAGACCCGGATATGCCAGCCATAGCCGGAATCTCCGGGGGGCGCACGTCAGGGTTCATGGGATGCATGCTGGCCGATCACGTCCAGTTGTGTTTCGAGAACACCGGACTTGAGTACAAGAAAACGTATGAATTTCTAGCGCGACTTGAGGATGGCCTGGGTCGGGCGATCACATGGCTTGAATATCGCGCACCAGCCAAACTAGGAGCCCCCCCCCGCGAGGCTCAATTTGCCGTGGTGACATACGAAACCGCAGCCCGAAAAGGGGAGCCGTTCTTGGCGATGCTTGAGGCACTGGCCGCTTACCGCAGAATCCACAAGGGCGAGCCGCCGGTTAGTCCATGGGCGCGGCAACGCATCTGCACGGCGCACCTAAAGCACAAGGTGCAAGATCGGTTCATTCTGTCGCAGGGAATCGAGCAATACGAAACCTTCGTGGGGCTGCGCGCCGATGAGCCCGATAGAGTGGGAAGTCTCCGGAAGCAGGAGACCCGGTCGCATGCTTTCCGGGTACCGCTGTACGATGCGGGAATCGACAAAAACGAGATTCTCAGATGGTGGTCTGAGCAGTCGTTTGACTTGGATATTCCGGAAGGGCTCGGGAACTGTACATGCTGCTTTTTGAAAGACCAAGGCGACTTGGCGCGAAACCTCGGCCGATCGGATTGCCACCGCGATGTCTGGCTCTATCTCCAAGACAACTACCCGATGTTCGGCGGTAAGAACTTCCCCGGTTATCGCAGCCTCGATGAACAACGGAAGTACCGACTTGAGATTGAGACGGCGTTGCGCGCGGGTCCGCTGCCGCCTCCACGCCCGCCGACTTGGTCAAATCAGAAATTCCTAGCCGTCATCCGCGACGAAAAAGAACGCATCGAGCACGGGCCAAAGGGGTTTTCGTGCGCATGCGAAGCCTCTTATCTCGACGGGTATGCAGAGGATGTCTGAGGGCGCCCCCTATGAGACAGATGATGACCGAACTTGAGATAGGCCAGCGACGGGTCGATAAGAACGGCGATGTGCGGACAGTGAATAGTATCGGCGAGACTCACGCTTGGCTTGTGCGCGAGTCAGACGGGACCGGGAAGACGTATACGCTGGCGGCGGCACAAAAGCTCCATATGGCCCCGCCGCTGGTCAGATCGATACGCTTGACCCTGGCCGCCGATACCACCGAGACGGAGTGCGGCGGCTGCGAGAATCTACTGGGCGCCCGTAGTGACTTCTGTTCGGTCTTTCGTCGAACGATCGTCAGCAAACCGACCACATCTGATTATCCACAGAGATGCGTGGAATGTATCGCGGCGGAGGTGAAGTAATGCGCCGCTTGACGATCTGTTTAACGCTGTTCAGTCTTTCCGCTGTCCCGGCTGGCGTCCATGCGGCCAACTGCGAAAAGGCAGAAGCTGCGGTTATCAAGGCGACCGCTAATCTCAGGGAAGTTAGGGCGAGTTGTGCCACCGACAGGAAAGCCTGCGAGTGGGTCTACTTGGCCGAGGAACGGTTGGAATGGGCCAAGAGACAGAAGGAACGGAATTGCAAGTGATAACAACCATGCCGCGCGTCGTCGCTGCCGCCATCCGAATCGGGACCATGGTCTATTCGCTGCCGTCCCCCGCTCGGCATCACGATGTCATCTCGGACATGCGCCTGAATCGAGGCGTGCGAGGCGAGCAGGATGAAACCTGGGAACAGGGGTTCTTGCTCGATGATGGACGGTTCGCGAACCGTAGACAGGCAGCGAGCATCGCCCTGCGCGTCGAGCAGATCGCGGCGCTGAAATGGCCACCCAATCTTTATAGCGAGGATTTGTGGTGATGGACTACCCGAAGATCGACAAGCCGACGGGGCCGGGATGGTACTGGTATCGTTATCCAGAAGAGAGACGCTTTACCCCGGTGCTCGTTCAGCGATACGAGAGCACGCACTCCTATCGCGCCGGACAACTGTTTACGGGCTACGGACGGAATGGCCAAGACTTGACTGAGAGCGATCAGGTAGTTTGGCGCGGTCCAATTCCGGAACCAACAGAATGAAGACCGCCACCCTCAACTGGTACAACTGTCTACCGCCAGCCGACCGCAAGCAGTGGAACCGCTACGCCCACGAAGAACCAAGCGGCGACCTTACCATCATCGCGCCCGATGGAGATCGCGACCCGCCGCCTGGACCGGGGAACTGGCGGCATTACGGGCTCGTTGACGGGCGGGCGACGTGGGGGATTAAGGGAGGGGCGCATGGGAATTAAGTTCGAGAGGCCGCGCGCCAAGGTCCCGTTCTGCTGGATCTGCGACAAACTTCTGTATGCTGGCGGTCGCAGTTACACGATGATTGTCGAGGACGGCATACAGCATCCAGCGCATAAAGAATGCGCCAAACGGCCCGGTGTCGAAGTCGCCACCATCGAGGAATCATCATGACCAAACCCCTCCCCTGGCCCGCGTGGCCCAAGTCAACGCCCTTCACCGAGCACCGAACCGCCTGCGACCGTTGCCGCGACATCACCACGATCTGCGACATCGGGAGTAAGTTGATTCGCGACGGCGTAGCGACGGAACTACAAGCGACCTACCACGACAAAAGGATACCACGATGCGAACCCTCTACCTGATAGCGATCCTGAGCATGACGACCTGTTGGTTACCATTCGCCGAGAAGGGTGCGGACAATATCAAGGCCGCCGCGAAAACCCAGCACGCGCATTGTAGTTATGCCAACCTCGTGCCCTGTCCGCCGCCCTCGGATGGCGGCTATTGCTGTTCGGTCTGCGGCGGTGGCTGCGGGTTAAGTGCGAAGTGAGCAGGATCAGCGACGGGGCGTGAATTATTTTCGGGACCATGGTTGATTTTTCTTGCCATGGACACCGCCGTGTGATTTCTTCTCTACATGCCGCATGACAAGAGGAAGCAAAACCTCTACTTCCCTTCCGATGTAGTCGAAAAGCTCGAAGCCGAATCCGAGCGCACCGATCGCAAGATGTCGTGGCTTGTCCAGCATGCGCTGGAGAACGGTGGGTTCGCCATCCTCAAGAAGCTGCCGAGCGTCAAGAAGGTGAGCGGGCGATGAGAGCGCTGTCAGACATCGAAGTCCGGTGGCTGCAAGATGGCGCCCTGGATAAAGATCTCTCCCTGAGCACGCCTCCGGTTCAGCCTGAAGAACTTGTCACGGCTCGGGGGTTGGCTCGACGCGGTCTGCTGGTCGTTAAAGAGATTGATGACTGGGTCGAATTCGACATCACAGAGCAGGGGAGACTGGCCCTGCGTTGTCACGCGGCACTGATGGCAACCGCCGCTGGGGTTGGCGGATGACCAAGCGCTATGTCTACCGCTGCAAATGCGGCAAGGACCCGATGCGCGGGACGATCAAGACCGACCCGAACACCGAGCGCGCGATATTCGACTCGCTGGATCTGGCGTGGGCGCAATCGCACAACCGACCGGGATGCGGCTTGCAATTCAAGGCCGTTGGACCGGCCAGGAAACGGAATCAAGGAGAGAACCGTGGATAAAAAGACCATCCAGATCGTTAGTTGGTTGACGCAAGCCGTGCTCTTTGAGGCGGCGGCGGATTCCGTAAAAGAGGCGGTCGAACTGGCCGTGAAGCAAGGTGTGAATCTTGCCTATGCCCGCCTGGATGGTGCCCGCCTGGATGGTGCCAGCCTGGATGGTGCCAGCCTGGATGGTGCCAGCCTGGTGCGTGCCCGCCTGGATGGTGCCCGCCTGGATGGTGCCAGCCTGGTG
>Ga0070707_100000069_pt1 | contig 92929 bp, 55 predicted proteins | sample KBSK5502metaG_FD_65468 | JGI IMG/M metagenome (GOLD analysis project Ga0070707, IMG submission 65468) | Corn, switchgrass and miscanthus rhizosphere microbial communities from Kellogg Biological Station, Michigan, USA - KBS K5-50-2 metaG | ecosystem: Host-associated > Plants > Roots >... | reverse complement strand
CTGGGAGTGCCCATCGCCCGCACCCGCCGCAGCCGCTTCCGGCAACTGCTGACACCCCAGCCGATTATGGGCTGAAGGGATTCGCCAGCGGTATCGGGGACGCCTGCGCTCCCAGGGATAGCCGGGTTCTTCCCCACTCGGAAATAGAACGTGAAAACTTCAGACTCATCAACCCCACAAATCCTCATCGCCGACGACCAGCAGGACGTGCTGGAGGCGCTGCGCCTGCTGCTCAAGGGAGAAGGCTATCGGATCGAGACGATGAGCTCGCCGGCCGGCGTGCTGCAGGCGCTGGAGGACCGCGACTTCGACCTCCTCCTGATGGACCTCAATTACACGCGTGACACGACCTCCGGCCAGGAGGGCCTCGAACTGCTCTCGCGGATTCAGGCCCTGGACAACACGCTGCCCATCGTCGTCATGACGGCCTGGGGCAGCGTGGAAGTCGCGGTCGAGGCGATGCGCCTCGGCGCCCGTGATTTCGTCCAGAAGCCGTGGGAGAACGCCCGGCTGCTGACCATCGTCCGGACGCAGGTCGAGCTGGGCCGCGCCCTGCGCCGGGGACAACGCCTCGAGGCCGAGAACCTGCTGCTGCGCGACCAGGGCGAGCATCAGCTGATTGCCGAATCCCCGAAGATGCAGCCGGTCCTGCAACTCATCGAGCGCGTCGGTCCGTCGGACGCTAACGTCCTGATCACGGGCGAGCATGGGACGGGCAAGGGCGTCATCGCGCAGGCGCTGCACGCCGTCTCGCCGCGCGCTTCCAAGCCGATGGTCACCGTCAACACGGGCGGCCTTTCTGAAGGCGTCTTTGAGAGCGAGCTCTTCGGCCACGTCAAGGGCGCTTTTACCGACGCTAAGGCCGACCGCGTAGGGCGCTTTGAATTGGCCGAGGGCGGGACGCTCTTTCTCGACGAGATCGCCAACGTGCCCCCGAACCAGCAGGCCCGATTGCTGCGCGTGCTCGAGACCGGTGAGTTCGAGCGCGTCGGCTCCTCCAAGACGCGCCGCGTCAACGTCCGCATCCTCTCGGCCACCAATGCCGACCTCTATGCCGATGTCGCCGCCGGGCGCTTCCGCCAGGACTTGCTCTTCCGCCTCAACACCATCGAAATTCGCCTGCCCCCCTTGCGCGACCGCAAGGAGGACCTCCCACTCCTGGCCACTCACTTCCTGCGCCAACACGCCCAGCGGTATCGCAAGCGCTTGAGCGGCTTCGAACCCGCAGCCATCAAAGCGCTGCTCGCTCACCCGTGGCCGGGCAACATCCGCGAGCTGGACCATGCGGTGGAGCGGGCCGTGCTGATGTCCCAGGGCAACCAGGTCGCGGCCTCCGACCTGGCCTTGCAGGCCAAGCGCGAGAGTGCGTCGCGGTTGGAAGACATGAGCCTGGAAGAGGTAGAATGTTTCCTCATCAAGAAAGCCCTCGCTCGCTTTGACGGCAACGTCAGCCAGGCGGCCGAGGCCCTCGGCTTGAGCCGCAGCGCGCTCTACCGCCGTCTCGAAAAATATGGACTCTAGGGATTGCGGATTGGGGATTGGGGATTGCGGATTGAAAGACACCTCGGTCTTCAAATCCCCAATCCGCAATCGAGTGGGGCTATGAGGAATTTTAGGTTGCGGATGTCGGATTTCAGTTTGCGGCTCTCGGACCGTGAAGGGAGCGCGGGGAAGCCGCCATCTGCCGCCGTCAAACCTGCGCCCTCCAGGACTCAGCGCCGGGTCACCGAAATCCGCCTCTCCCGGATGAAGCACGACCACCGCGTCCTGCTCCTGGCCTTTATGGCCGGGCTGCCGGCCGTCATCGTCTCCCTGGTCTTGCTCTGGCTGGGGGATTACACGAACAAATGGCAATGGACGCTCACGGTCCTGATCCTGGGCTGCTGGTGGGGCTTCTCTTACGCCTTGCGCGAGCGGGTGGTCTACCCGTTGCAGACGCTCTCGAATTTGCTCGCGGCGCTGCAAGAGGGCGATTATTCGATCCGGGCGCGGGGGGCCAACCGCGACGATCCCTTGGGCGATGTCATGCGCGAGGTGAATGCGCTCGGCGAGACGCTCAAGGAGCAGCGCCTCGATACGCTGGAGGCGACCGCCCTGCTGCGCAAGGTCATGGCGCGGATCGATGTCGCGATCTTCGCCTTCGACGGGGAGCAGCGCTTGCGCCTCGTCAATCGCGCGGGCGAGCGGCTTCTGGCCCGGCCCGCCGAGCGCCTGCTCGGTTCGAGCGCCGCGGAGCTGGAATTGGCCGACTGCCTGCAGGGCGAGCCGACGCGGACCCTACAGATGATTTTTCCAGGGGGCGGAGGCCGCTGGGGCATGCGCCGCAGTACCTTCCGCGAGCGCGGCCTGCCGCATCAACTGCTGGTGCTGGCGGACCTGAACCGCGCCCTGCGCGAAGAGGAGCGCCAGGCCTGGCAGCGCCTGGTCCGCGTGCTCGGCCACGAACTCAACAATTCGCTGGCCCCGATCAGGTCGATCGCGGGTAGCCTCGAGAGCATGCTCAAACGCCAGCCGCTGCCCGAAGATTGGCACGAAGACATGCAGCGGGGCTTGGGGGTGATCGCCGCCCGGTCGGAGGCGCTGAGCCGTTTTATGGAAGCCTACGCTCGGCTGGCCCGGCTGCCGCAACCACAATTCAAGCCGGTCGAGATCGGCCCTTTGATCCGGCGCGTGGTCGGGCTCGCGACGCGTATCAAAGTCACCCTCAAGCCGGGGCCTGAACTCACCATCCAGGCCGACGGCGATCAGTTGGAGCAACTCCTGATCAACTTGCAGCGGAACGCCGTGGATGCCGCGACGGAGACCGGCGGCGGAGTGAGCGTCAGTTGGGCGCGAACGGCAACCCACCTTGAGGTGCGAATCGAGGACGAAGGGCCGGGCCTCTCGAATACGGCTAACCTGTTTGTGCCTTTCTTTACCACCAAGCCCGGCGGCTCAGGCATCGGCCTCGTCCTCAGCCGCCAGATCGCCGAGGCGCACGGCGGCACACTCACCTTGGAGAATCGGCGGGCCGGGCGAGGCTGCGAGGCGCGGCTCCGCCTCCCGCTTTAGCAGTTGAGGTCAGTAATCTGATATAATCCGGCGCTTGAAACCGAGCCTGGGAGCGCAGGCGTCCTTGATACCGCTGGCGAATTCGGGGCGGCGCACAAAATGTCCGACAAGCTGCTAGCTTGTCGAAGTCTCGGCGAGCGAAGCATGGGGTTTGACGCTCAAGCCGACGACAAGCTGGCAGCTTGTCGGACAGCTCGCGCGCGTTCCTGAATTCGCCAGCAGTATCAAGGATGCCTGCGCTCCCAGGGGCAGCTCGGAAGTCGTCCCATTAAGAGAACAACCCATGTATAGCAGAACCAAACATGAGCTGGTGACCGCGGGGCACTATCTCTGCATCGGAGTGATCGCCGAGGCCGCCACTCTCCATTGGCACAGTTGGCTAGGGGTCGAGGGGCCGAGTCAATTGTTCCTCTGGCTCGGTCTCTTTATCGCGCTCAGCATCGCCCGCTTTATCATCTTGCTCGTTGCGGTGTGGATGAAGGGCAACCAATGGCAAACGATCTCACGGCGGAATTGGTGAGGGCGGATTGGAGATGCCGACAAAAGATGGCGGCAGGAGACGGAGGATCTGATCATCGCCCCGATTCATATTGTCTGACTGTCGGTCTGAAGAAAGCTTATGGCTGAATCTGGTAATTCCGCTGGACCCCCGCTCTCCTACTTAAACGCTGAATTTCTCAACAGCCCGGATGCGCGCCTGATCAGGATTCTCTCCGAATACCTCGAGCCGGCCGCGCGCCTGCGCCAGGCTCGCATCCGTGACACGATCGTCTTCTTCGGCTCGGCTCGCTCAGTCTCGCCGGAACAGGCCCAGGCCTTGGTGAGTCGGATCGACGAGGCGATTGCACGCGCGGGGGGGATGACGCCGGAGCTTGAAGCAGCGAAGCGGAAGGCCGCCTACTCCGTCAAGCTTTCCCGCTACTACCAGGATGCCGTCGAACTCGCGCGGCGGGTGACGGAGTGGTCCAAGGGGCTCACCGGCCACCGCCATTTCATCGTTTGCTCGGGCGGCTCAGGCGGCATGATGGAGGCCGCCAACCGCGGGGCGGCCCTGGCCGGAGGCAAGACGATGGGCCTCAACATCCAACTCCCGCACGAGCAGGCAGTGAACGCCTACGTCTCGCCCGAGCTGGTCTTCAATTTCCATTACTTCTTCATGCGCAAGTTCTGGTTCGTCTATCCCGCGAAAGCGCTGGTGGTCTTTCCCGGCGGCTTTGGGACGCTGGATGAAATGTTCGAGGTGCTGACGCTCGTCCAGACCAAGATGCCGCGGAAGGAGATGCCCGTCGTCCTCTTCGGCACCGAGTTTTGGGAGGAGGTGCTCAACTTCGACGCGCTCGCCCGCTGGGGCGTGGTGAGCGCCGAGGACCTGAAAATCTTCCATCAGACCGACTCGGTCGATGACGCGTTCGCCTACCTGATGGGTAAACTCGAAGCGCTCTATCTGATTCCTGAGGGCCTTGACCGGGTGAAGCTGACTTGAAGCTCGGTGCGGTACGGGGAGCGTGAGCGACCTGGGCCTCTCGCCTCAAGCTGTCTGCTAAACGGCAGGTCGCTCACGCTCCCCGTACCGCACCGCGACGCAAAACCCTGCAAGAAAAACCTGCCAGCACGATCTTATCTCCGAGCGGGTTTTAAAAGTCCCCGAAGGGGACACATTCAATAGCCGTGGGCAGCGCCCACGGGAGCAGCGTCAATTCGATTTCAACCCTGAAAGGGTTGTATCGTCACGGTGAATGCGACCCTTGCAGGGTCGAACATTTCGCCCTTGCCTTCCCCGGTGGCGTTGCCACCGGCTATTGAATTGAGCCCTTTCAGGGCTTTTCAAACACGCTCTCAGGCGGGGAAGGGAACTTTCAACGCCAGGCAGTGTCTTTATGATCACGGAGGTGGACTATGCGACTTGTGACAGTCTTTTTCTTGGCCAGCACATTGCCCATTCTTTCAGGTTGCGAGCAGGCGATGTCTAAAAGAGAGGTGAACGCGGATAAGCTTAACCAAGGGGCCGTGGCCTCTAATGCCGGACCTCGCCCTCAAGCAGCGCCGGATAGGGCGGAGTTTAGTGCTATAGGGCAAGGGCAGTCCGCGCAGCAGGCCGGGCAGAGGCAACAACCTCAGACCGTCTCGCTCAATCATGTGAGTGCGATCAAGGAAGCCGAGGCCACAATCGACCGAAAGATTATTCGCAATGCCGAGCTGGCGATCGATCTCGATTCCCCCCTCGATGCCCAGCGCCGCATCGGCTCGATTGCTGAATCCCACGGTGGTTTCGTCGTGACTTCGGAGTCCAAGCACTCCGACAGCGCCAATCAATCTCTACCCAGTGTGGCGATCACGATGATCGTCCGCGTCCCTTCAGCCCAGTTCAGAAGCACGATGGAGGAGATTCGGGCCGTCGGCGGCCGGATCAAGCAAGATAAGACCTCCAGCCAAGACGTGACCGAGGAGTTCATCGACCTCGACGCCCGCATCCGGGCGAAGAAGGCTCTGGAGGTGCAATTCCTGGAGATCATGAAGCAGGCCCGCAAGGTCTCCGAGGCGCTCGAAGTGCAGAGCCAGCTCTCGGAGGTCCGCACCGAGATCGAGCGGCTCGAAGGCCGCCGCCGCTTCCTCGACAACCAGTCGAGCCTCTCCACGATCACCGTCACGCTCCAGACGCCATTGCCGGTCGTGGCTGCGACCACCTACGGCTTCCTGCACAGCTTCAAGGAGGCCTTCGGCGACAGCATCGATGTCGGGACGGCGATCATCCTCGGGCTCATCCGGCTGACCGCCATCCTGATTCCCATCTTGGTGCTGATCGTGTTGCCGTTCGGGTGGCTGCTGAGGGCCTGCATCCGCCGCTACGGTTGGTTCAAGCGGCCGCAGCCGATCCCGCAGCCACAGTAAGCTGCTCGCGGTCATCGCCCGGCGCACGCCTTCCAACCCTGCTGTCGCCATCTGCGGATGTGCACTATAATATTGGATAAGGGAAGGAAGGGGAGTGATGGCTACGATTACAGCAGCAACCAAAACCATCGACCCGGTCTGCGGCATGGAGGTCACGCCTGAAAGCGCGGCCGGGAGTTCGCAGTTCGGAGGCGTGACCTACTACTTTTGCTCAACCTCGTGCAAACAACGCTTTGACGCTGATCCCGCCAAGTTCGCGAAGGCTGGCGCTGAGCATCAAGCATCGAAAAACGAGCGCCCTCTGCCGGTCATCAACCCGCCCGAGGAAGTAAAAACTCTGGCCGATAACCTGCCGACGCCGCACACGCGCTCGACGCCTGACGGGGCGGGTGAGCGCGTTGACATTCCGGTGACCGGGATGACGTGTGCTTCGTGCGCCAATTTGATCGAGCGCCGATTGAAGAAGGCGCCGGGCGTGCGCCGCGCTGCAGTCAACTTAGCCACTGCACGCGCGACGGTCGAATATGACCCGCAGCAGACGGGCGTGCGCCATTTCATCGAGCGGATCAAGGAGAGCGGCTACGGCACCAGCGGCACGGCTCGCGCCGATTTCGTGGTTGACGACTCGGCGCGGCCTTCAGGGTCGAGCCAGCAACTGGAGCAGTACCTGCAGCGGCAGCCCGGCGTGATCTCGGCCGCCTTCAACCTGAGCACGATGCAAGTGCGCGTCGAGTATTTGATGGGAAGCACTGACGCCGCCGCCGTCAGACGCGCGATTGAAAGCTTCGGCTATCGGGTGGCCGACGTGCCGGGCGCGGGCGGAGACGCTGCCGCCGCCGATGCCGAAGCGATGGCGCGCAATGAGGAGTATCGTGATCTGCGGCGCCGGTTCATCGTCGCGCTCGTCTTGAGTGTGCCGGTGTTGGTCCTGGCAATGGCGCACGGGGCGATCAGTTTTCCGGGGATGAGTTGGGTGCAGTTGGCGCTGACGGTGCCGGTTGTCTGCTACAGCGGCGCGCAGTTCTACCGCGGGGCATGGGCAGCCTTCCGCCACCGGGCGGCCGATATGAACACGCTCATCGCCGTCGGGACCGGCGCCGCCTTCATCTATTCAGTCGTGGCTACGGTCGCGCCTCAACTGGTGATGACGGGGGCGCACGCCGGGATGGGCAGGATGCAAGTCCCGGTCTACTTCGAAGCTGCGTCGGCGATCATTGCGCTGATCTTGCTCGGCCGCCTGCTCGAATCGCGGGCCAAGGGGCGCACTTCTGAAGCCATCAAGCGGCTGATCGGGTTGCAGGCTAAGACGGCGCGCGTCGTCAGAAACGGGCAAGAGACAGACATCCCGGTCGAAGAAGTGGTGCCAGGCGATGAGGTCATCGTGCGGCCGGGAGAGAAGATCCCTGTCGATGGCGTAGTCATCTCCGGGGCTTCGGCTGTCGATGAATCCATGCTCACGGGCGAGTCGATTCCGGTGGAGAAGCATGAAGGGGACGAGGTCATCGGCGCGACGCTCAACAAGACCGGCTCGTTCCGCTTCCGCGCGACCAAGGTGGGCCGGGATACGGCGCTTCAGCAGATCATCAAGCTCGTTCAGGATGCGCAAGGGTCGAAGGCGCCGATTGCCCGCCTGGCCGACATAATCAGCGGTTACTTCACCCCGATTGTGATCTGCATCGCGATTGCGACTTTCGTCATCTGGTTCGTCGCCGCGCCGCCGGAGACAAGGCTGACGATGGCGCTCGTCAATTTCGTCTCGGTCCTGATCATTGCCTGCCCGTGCGCCCTCGGGTTGGCCACGCCGACGGCGATTATGGTGGCCACCGGGCGCGGGGCCGAACGCGGCATCCTGGTCAAGGGCGGGGAGGCGCTCGAGACCGCGCACAAGATCCAGACCATCGTGCTCGACAAGACCGGCACGATTACGACCGGCCAGCCGCAGCTCACTGACGTGACCGCCGCGAATGGGTTCCAAGAGAGTGAGCTGCTGCGACTCGCCGCTTCGGCCGAACGCGGGTCGGAGCATCCTTTGGGCGAAGCCATCGTCCGCGGGGCGCGTGAAGGTAGGCTGAGCTTGAGCGAAGCGCGTGATTTCAACGCCGTCGCCGGTCACGGCATCGAGGCTACCGTCGACGGCCGCCGCGTCCTGCTCGGCACCGCGAAGTTGATGCGCGACCACCAGGTCGCACTCGATGGCTTGGGCGAGCAGGCCGAGCGTTGGGCGAATGAAGGCAAGACGCCGATGTACGTCGCGGTCGATGGCCAGGCGGCGGGCGTCATCGCGGTCGCGGATACTATCAAAGAGACCTCGCGGGAGGCGGTCGAGCGGCTCCACGCCCTCGGCCTCGAAGTCGTCATGATCACCGGCGATAACCGACGCACAGCCGAGGCCGTCGGGCGGCAAGTCGGAGTTGACCGCGTGCGGGCCGAGGTCCTGCCGCAGCAAAAGGTGGAGGAGGTCAAGCGCCTGCAAGCCGGCAAGCGTGTGGTCGCGATGGTGGGCGACGGCATCAACGACGCCCCGGCCCTGGCGCAGGCTGATGTCGGAATCGCGATCGGCACGGGGACCGACGTGGCGATCGAAGCTTCAGACATCACCTTGATCAAAGGTGATCTGCGCGACGTGGCGACGGCCATCGAACTGTCGCGCCGCACGATGCGGACGATCAAGCAGAATCTCTTCTGGGCCTTCGTCTACAACACGCTCGGCATCCCTGTGGCGGCGGGCGTGCTCTACCCCTTCACAGGCTGGTTGCTCTCGCCCGTGATCGCTTCGGCCGCAATGGCGTTCAGCTCCGTCTCGGTCGTGACCAATAGCCTACGGCTGAGAAAGCAGTAGGCGGTAGGCAGTAAGCAGTAGGCAGTCAGTGGCCGTCTACTGCTTACTGCCTACCGCCTACGAAGTAGATCGCCTGTCATTGATGGTCCACATTGTGTCAGTGGCCGTCTACTGCCTACTGCCTACTGCCTACTGCCTACTGCTTTATGGATACCGCAGACATCATCGTCATCATCGGTGGCCTCGCGGCCATCGCCTGGGTGCTCTGGTATTTCTTCTTCGGCGAGCGTGAGCGCACGCAGGCCGCGTTGACCGAGGCGGGGACGCAAGAGGTCAAGATCACGGTCAAGGGCGGTTACTCGCCGGATGTCATCGTCGTCAAGAAAGACAAGCCCGTGCGGCTGAACTTCTACCGCGATGAGACGGCGAGTTGCTCCGAGCAGGTGGTCTTCGGCGACTTCGGCGTCGCGCGTGACCTGCCGGCTTTCAAAACCACCCCGGTCGAGTTCACGCCGCACGAGGCGGGCGAGTTTACCTTCACCTGCGGGATGAATATGATGCGCGGCAAATTGATCGTTGAGGAGTAGGCTACAGGAATCAGAACCGCGAGCGGTAGCGAGCGTCACTTCCCACAGCGGATCGTTGGCGGAGGCCACGCTCGCTACCGCTCGCGGTTCTGATTCGAACAGGCCCCTCTTTTCTAATTAAGCCTCAGCGGATTACGGGACAAATCGCTCGATTGGATGTTATGATGACACCGCAAAGCTCGCTGCCAGACTAGGCCGGCTTGCTGAGCAGAATGCCGATCCCCTTCTCGCTTGGAAACTACTATCGCTGGCTACGATTAAGACTGTTACCCGGCCAGTGAGTAAGGAGAGTCTCAATGAAGACGCTGACCGCGATTCCTCGCTTCATGCTCTCTCTTGTGTTCTGCTGTGCCGTCGCCTGGGCACAAGACAAGGGCTATACCATCCAAGTGGCCTCAGTCCCCACTGAGGCGGAGGCTCAGGCCGTCGTGAAGGGCATCCGGGCCAGAGGGCTTGAGGCCTATTGGGTCAGGGCCCAGGTCCCGGGCAAAGGGACACGGTACCGGGTCCGCATCGGCCGCTTCCCCACCAAGGCTCAAGCCCAACACCAAGGTGAAGTGGCGCTCCGACAGCAACTCATCCAAGAATTCTTGGTCGCCGATTATGACGCCCCGAAAGGGGGCGCACCTATCCGCACTAAAGTAGCGCCGCCGGCCAAGTCGTTGCCCGCTGAACAGCCGCCGAAGACGACCGTGGCCGAAGCAGCCTCATCTCCGCGCCTTGAAGAATCCGCCGCTAAAGCCGCGACAAATGCTCAAGACGCAGCCAGCGCTAAGGCCGAGGTGAAAGCTGACGCCAAGCTGATCGAACCGGAAAAGCCGGCTCCGACGGCTCCGACGGCTCCGACTTCTGGGCGCAGCCGGTGGGCGCTCAAGTCTCAGCACGCCGCCCCCGAGAGCCAAACCGCGGCACCCCCGCAGAAAGAAGTAGTCCGCACTGCTTCAAATTTAACTCCGGCTTCGCTCGAGACCGAAGCGCCACCGGTGAGCAGAGAACTCAAGCCGGACCCGGACAAGTCCAGCGCGCCCTCATCGGCCGCCGACCGTAGGCCAAAGATCGCCCAGCCGCCGGTTGCCGACGCGATCACCGACGTCGCCATCGACAACACGAAGTGGCAAGTCGTGCGGCAGAGCACGCCGACGGATAAGAATCTGCGCGCGATCTACTTCGTTGATTCCTTGACCGGCTGGGCCGCAGGCGACGCCGGTGCGGTCTATCGCACGACCGACGGCGGGCGGACTTGGAAGCCGCTCTTGGGCACCGCCGCGGCCAACATCAGCCGCCTCCAGTTCGTCGATTGGAACACGGGGTGGATGATCGGTGAGGCATCCGGCAAGGAGGGAGCCGAGCCCCAGACCGTCTTGCTCAGCACGACCAACAGCGGGCGGACGTGGCAGAAGAAAGCGCTGGCCAACGTCCTGAGCTTCTACTTCGTGGATGACAAACGCGGGTGGGCCGTCGGCAAGAACGCGACCCTGCTGAAGACCACCGACGGCGGCGGAGAGTGGAAGCGGTATGCTGGGATCGAGAAGCTGATCGGCCAGCCGGTCGATTCCTCCGCCTACAACTTCGGTTTCGCCGACGTCCATTTTATCGACGCCGCGCACGGCTGGGTGGTCGGAAATTTCTACGGCCGCGCGCGTGACCACATCGGCGGGCTGTTTATGACGGTCGATGGGGGCGCCACCTGGAAGCGCGTCCCGCTCGCCCTGCAATCGCAGCACACCACCGGCCGGTCCGTCCCCGGCTTGCTCCACTCCGTGAGCTTCACCGATGCCAGCACGGGCTCGGTGACGGGCGAGATGTACGACGGTGAGGGAAGGTTCTTCTTCGTCGCCCACACCAAAGACGGCGGTAAGACCTGGCAGCAGTACCGGACGCCGAGCCGGGCCACGCACAGCACCCAGTTCCTTGACCCGACTCACGGCTGGACGGCTGCGGCGGCGCCACGCGAAGGAGCGGCCGACGCCGTGGTCTACGATACGACTGTGATGCGCACGGAGAATGGCGGCGTCTCCTGGCGTAATGACTTCGTCGCCCGCGGCAGCCAGATCCGCGGGGTCTTCTTCCTCTCACCTGGGAAGGGCTGGGCGGTTGGTGACCGCGGCATGATCTTGCGCTATGAAGATCATTCGAAGGCCCAGGGGCTGGGAGCTAAGAATTAGGGTTGGGGTCCATTTTCCATTTATCATTTGTCATTTGTCATTTTCCATTTGTCATTGGCTCTGGCCAGTAGGCCAGGCAATGGCCAATGAAGAATGGAAAATAGAAAATGGAAAATGAAATTTCGCGTCTGTGCTTATGAAGCGGATTCTTTGCACCTTGATTTTAATCACTCTGGTCGTGCAGCCATCTCTGGTGCTTGGTCAGCAGGCAGGAGAGCAGAAGAAATCAGGCACGACGCCACGCGTTGAAACCGTCACCATCGAAGAGCTCTTACCTGCTGATACGATCGCTTTCATCGCGACCACCAACCTCACCGGGCTCCTCGAAAACTTCCGCCGCCTGAACGCCTTCAAAGTGATGGAAGCGAGGCTGCCCAAGACGGAGCGCGAGGGCAGTGGCGCCGCACTGGTTGAGGCCGTGCGCTTCCTGAGCTTCGGCATCAAGGACGGCAGTGTGCTCGATGAGACGCGTCTCGGGTTCGCCTTCTTCAAGCCGGGCGATCAGCCGGACGCTTCAGATCAAGACAGGGAGCGGAAGACTCAGGCCAAAGCTCAAGCTGCAGCGAAGGCGGCGGAACTGCGCGTTTACGCTGAGCCCAAGCCAGGCGGGGTCGTGCTGGGTGACCCGGTCGGTGTCGGTGATGGCACTGTGCAGAATGGCGGAGCCGGGCTAAACCTAGTCGAGCCGCACTTCGTGGCCTTCGTCGAAGCCTCCAACCTCGAGCTGGCGCGCAAGGCTCGGGAACAATTCATCACTTATTACAGCCAGACGTTCAGTGACCTGGGCAAGCCGGGGGAGGCCAAGCAGACAAGGTACAAGGGCGCGACGGTGGAGCGCTTCAAGAACGGCTACGTCGGCACGATGATCGGCGCCACCTACGTCCTGGGCGATCAGGGCGCGATTGACAGCATCCTCACGCTGCGCTCTTCCAGTGATGCCCCGCGGCTCAGCGATGACCTTGACTTCGCCCGCGCGCGGTCGAAACTGAGTCCGCCCTTGGGTCTTTTTGCTTACCTCAATGGCAGGCCGCTCGCCGAGTTGCTCTCGAAGTTTTTGGGCAAAGACGCAAATTTTTTGGTCTCAGGCGCGATGTTCGGATCCCCCAATGATCTCTTCGGCCTGGATGGCATCAAGAGCGCCGCTCTCTCTTCAACCTTCGAGCGTGAAGGAGTCATCGACCGGTTGCTGATCACGCTCGATCCGGCGAAGAAGAACCTGTTGGCCACCCTCTTTGCCGGCCCGGCGGTAGAATTTCGCGCCAAGCAGTACGTGCCCGCCGGCACGCCGATCCTCATCAGCCAGAGCTTCAATCTGCCGCGCATCTATGACGATCTCTTCGTGCCGTTGTTCTTTGGCTCGCTGGCCCGGTACGAGGCGGTTAAGGATTTGGAGCGCGAGACGCAGGCGAAGGGACAGCCCCCACCGCCGGCACGCCGCCCCGATTCTCCCGGCGATGCTGATATTCAGATCCACTTCGATCCCTCCGTCGCCCAGGAAGTCCAAACCGCCCTCAGCGCACGCGTCGCCCGCATCGAGAAAGAGATCGTCGCCCGCTACGAAAAAGAGATCGGATTCAAGTTTCGCGAAGAACTGGAGAAGGACCTCGGCCACGAAGTCAGCCTCGCCCTCGAGGTGCCAAAGATGAACCCCGTGAAGTCCGGCGAGAACTCCGGCTACGCCGCCTTCTTTGCTCTGCGCGACCGCGAGGCGACGCGGGCGGCACTCTCCAAGCTGATCGTCTACCTCATCGGCAAGATGGGCAGCAGCGTCGCCTCCGCCGACAGCGAGTCGCCATCCGTCGACGGCCAGCCTCAGCATGTGACCAAGGAGAAGAGCGAGGCCGAGATCAAACAGGAGCAGGAGCAGCGAGCCGCGCAAGTCTCGGCCCTGGTCGCCTCGATGCCGCGTGAGGTTTACAAAAAGATCGAGATCACCCCGCTCTTCTTCCTGGCGGTCGGCTTCTTCGACGACTACCTGGTGATCGCCGACAGCAGCGAGACGATCAAACAACTGATCGATACGCCTGAGAGCGGGACGCCGATCACACTCGATCCAAACTTCCGCAGCGCGACCTCTGGCTCGCCTAGTTCTGCGGCCTCGCAAATCTACCTCGCGCCGAAATACTTCGAGGACCTGCTCGATGAGTTTCAGCAGGCCTGGGTAGGCAAGGCCCACGACCCGGCCACGGCCCCGTCGATCTCGGCGCCGGCCACTCTGGCGGCGTTCGTCGAGAGCGATGAGCGCAGCATCCGCCTGGAGGCCTTCTCGCCCATCGGCATCCCGGGGATGATCGCAGCCTCGATGCTGGGTGATCGCGTCAGGTCGCAGACTAACACCCATGAATCACAAGCCAGCTACACGTTGCGCCGCCTGGTCGAAGCCGAGAAGGTCTACGCGGCGAAGAATCAGGGCCGCTACGCCAACCTTGACGAACTGGCCAAGGTGAAGCTGACCGACTTTGATTTCAGCAAGCTGAAGGGTGAGCCGCAAGCTTACCGCTATGAGTTGAAGCTCAAGGCCAAGGCCGCCGGCTTCGAAGCCACGGCCACGCCGGTCAGGTACGGCCGTCACGGGCGCACTTCATTCTTCGCCGACGAGTCGGGGAAAATCCGGCGGGCGGATAAAAACGGCCAGCCCGCCACCGCCGAAGATGAGATGATGCAGGAGACTGGCCCCAAGGAAAAATAGTCAGTGGTCCGTGGTCCGTGGTCAGTTGTCAGTGGTTTGTTGCAACTGACAACTGACCACGGACCACGGACCACTTCTTAAGCTACCCACTGGGTGCGAGGCGCGATATAATAACCGTTCAGCAGCATGATAATTCAAAGAGGAGTCAGCGCCAGCTTGAGAGTCACTGGGAATTTGATGCCCCGGCCGGTCAGCATTTGGTTGAGTTTGATCTTGCTGGCCATACTCGTTGCCCCAGCGAGTGCGCAGAAGGCCGACCCTGACGACCCCAAAAACGCCGAGCGCGGGGCGGAGTTGATCCGCGCAGCGATTGGGGCCCGCGGCGGAGCGCGGTATCTGGAATTCAAGACCCTGACCGCGACCGGGCAGTACACCCCGTTTGATAAGGGGATGTCAACGATCCCGGCGCCGTTCATCGACTACATTGTCTACCCTGACAAGGAGCGCACCGAGTTCGGCAAGAAGAAGAAAGATCGCCGGATTCAGGTCAATGTCGGGGCGACGGGCTGGATTTATGACGGCGAAGTGCAGACGCTCAAGGATCAGAACGAGAAGCAGGGGCGCGAGTTCTTGGAGAACCTCGAGTATGACCTCGACCGGTTGTTGCGCGGCGGCTGGAAGGAGCCAGGCGTCAAGGCCCGCTTCGCGGGGCGAGAAGAGACGCGGCCCGGAGAGCGCGCCGATGTCGTTGCCATTCAGTTCAAGCAGGACCGCACGGTCTACCTCTGGCTCGACGGCCACACGCATCTGCCGATGGGCTTGATCTATGAGCGGCCCGACGAGCAGGGCGTCAGCAAGAATGAGGTGCGGTTCGCGCAGTACGTCACTTACGATGGCGTGAAATTCCCGAACATCGTGGACTTCTACCGCGGGGGCGTGCAGGTGAGCCGGATCAATTACGAGAACATTCAACTCAACGCCCCGATCCCTGAGGCGCTCTTCGCGAAACCCGCGAGCGTGAAAGCGATCAAGTAGGGGCTAGGGGTTAGGGGCTAGGGGCTAGGAAAAATTCTAGTCCCCAGTCCCTACCCCTAGTCCCTGATTTCAGGAACTTTTTCCCCGCCCCTCTCGTTAAGCTGCGTGGAGACAAAGCTTCGAGACGGGCCTGTAGGTGCCTACCTTGTTAAGGAGAGACCAAAGCGACGTGGGAGCCAATGCGGCTTTGATTAAATCGGATGCGGAATTGGTGCGGCGATGTCGAGCCGGTGATAGCGCAGCCTGGGAGCAGGTCGTCCACGAATACTCCCGCCGCGTCTACAATCTGGCTTATCGATTTACCGGCCGCCACGAATCCGCCGAGGATTTGACGCAGGAAGTATTCGTGCGCGTCTACCGCTCGCTGGAGCAGTACGACCCGCAGGCGGGCGATTTGGCCAACTGGCTGATGCGGCTCGCGCGCAACCTGGTCATTGACGACTACCGGCGACGCGGGCGGACGCCCACCGACGTCGGCGACGACTTGACCGACCACGAGTACCACCTCGAAAGCCACCTCGACGCGCCAGACCGCGGAGTCGAGCGCCAGGAGCGTTCCAAGCAGGTCCATGCGGCCATCGCCAAATTGCCGCCTGACCTGCGCGAGTGCGTGATCCTGCGCGATATTGAGGAGCTGACCTACCAGGAGATCGTTGACATCCTCAAGATCCCCGTGGGCACGGTCAAATCCCGGATCAACCGCGGGCGCATCGAACTGGCCAAGATTTTGCGCCGGATGAAGGTCGTTGAAATTTTGTAAAGCAGGGGTTAGGGACTAGGGGCTAGGGACTAGTAATTCTTTCCCTAGCCCCTAATCCCTAGCCCCTAATCCCTAATGAAATGAATTGTAGTAAGTTTCAAGATTCAATCACGGATTACTTAGACAGTGGGCTTGATTCACGCTCGCGCGCGGAGTTTGCTACGCACCGGCTGCGCTGCCGCTCGTGCCGCGAACTCTTCAACGACGTGCGCGAGGCTGTCGGGGTGCTCGGCTCGTTGGCGAAGCGAGAAGTCGAGAGCCCTGAGGGCCTGGAGCTGCGCATCCTAGAGGCGACGACGGCGGGCGAAATGCTCAGTTGCAGCGCCTTCGACAGCTTGATCGAACGCTACTTCGACGGCGTGATCCTGGCGCCCACCTTTCAGACCTTCCAGTCCCACTTCAGCAGTTGCTCCAAGTGCCGCCGCCTGCTCTCTAGCATTCAAGACGCGATTGACCTCTGCCGTGAGGTCAAAGAGGCTGAAGTCGAGGTGCCGCATTCGCTCTATGATCGCATCGTCGCGGCCACCTCGGGGGCGGAGGCGGACCCCTCGGACGGCAAAGCTTGGTTCCGCCGCTGGCGAGCGGCCGTTGAGAACTTTGTGCGCCCCTTTTGGACTCCGCAGTGGGCCGCTGCTGCCCTGATCTTTGCGGCCAGCGGCTTGATCATCATCTCGCGCTTCGGCAGCGTCAGCGCTATGGCCTCCGAAGGCCGGGCCCAGGCCGAGCGGCTGGTGAATCAAGGCCAGGAGGCAATCAACCAGACCGGGGTGATCGCGATCACCGGGATTCAGCGGGTCTCTGACGGTTTCACCAGCATCATTCAGGAGACGAAGAGTCCGAAATCTAAAGCTGCTCCCCCGCAATCCACCCCTCAGCCGTCTCCCGAGCAAAAAGTCGAGCCTGCGAAGCCAAAGCCGTCGCGCGGTGCTGATGAGCCGCCGGAGCCGGAGCAGCCTAACAAACCCCAAGGTGCGCGCCGTTCGGCCGGGGGCGGGTTAGCCTGATCGAAGGAGTGAGGATCAAGGGATGAGAAAGATGAATTGCGCCTATCACCCGGTCAACCTCGCGAATGCGCGGTGCAGCTCCTGTCAACGCGGCCTCTGCCCGGCCTGCGACCATCGCATCAAAGGTTACCCTTACTGCCAGGACTGCATTGTGGCGGGCATCGAGATGCTGCGGCGCGATTCTCAGAATGAGCAGCGTGGCCACAGGCGGGCGGGCGAGAAATCGCCGGGCATTGCCGCGCTGCTGGGGTTGGTGCCGGGCCTGGGCGCAGTCTATAACGGGCAGAACATCAAAGCCCTCGTTCACTTCGCCGTGATTGTCGGCTTCTGGCAGGTGGCCGACATCCTCAACCTGCCGCTCTTCGGCCTGAGCGGAGTCTTCGTTTACCTCTATTCGATTTATGACGCGCACCGCTCGGCCCAGCGCCTGCGCGCGGGCGAGGACCTGAGCGGCGAAGACGAACGCCTCAAGCGGTTGCTGCGCGAGAATACGCATATTTGGGGGAGTGTGCTGGTGGGCGTGGGCCTGCTCTCGGTGTTAAGCCTCTTCATCGCGCGCTTCTATTTGCAACGCCTCTGGCCGCTGTTGCTGATCGCGGCCGGATTTTACTTGCTGCGCAATTATCGCCGCGCCCACGGCTATGAGCCCGCGGCGCCAAACTTCCGCACGCCGCCGCCCTCGGTCATCCCGCTCCATTATGACAACCCGGCGGGGGAGTATGCGCGGACTGAGGGAAGCCGATATGAGAGGTAGGGGTTAGGGGCTAGGGACTAGAGGCTAGGGAAGAGCTTACTTCCTAGCCCCTAACCCCTAGCCCCTAACCCCTAATCAAGATGCTCAAACGCTGCGCGACATTGATGCTGGGAGTGGCCCTGCTGGGCTTGGGCGTCTTCTTCTTTGTGACGCCGGAGCGGGGCTACGTGCTCCAAGTCCTGGTGCAGTTCTGGCCTTTGTTCCTGATCCTGGCCGGGGTCGTGCGCGTGACGGGACATCTGATCGACCGGCACCCGCGCTCGCCGGGCGGCGGACTGATGCTCACTGCTGTCGGCGGCATCCTGCTCGCGGCCAATCTGCGGGGCGAGCACTCGCTGCTGTTTATTTTCGGCCGCTACTGGTTCTGGCTGCTTCTGGCTTTGATCGCCGGGCGAGTCATCCGGCAGTATACTCATCGAGCGGAGGACGGGCCGCGCCCGCGCACCTTGGGCCTTGGCACCGTCTTGCTCATCTTGCTGATCGTCGGCGGGGGGCTGGCGGCGAATCGGGCCTCGGCCAGCAGTCAACTCTTCTCCCGCCTGCGGCTGCGCTTGGGGCAGTTCGGTGATGTGCGCGATTACGTCTTCGGCGACCAGCAGACGGTGGATGACGAGCCGGCTACGACCTTCGCTTTGCCGCCGAATGCGCGCCTGGTGATCGGCAACGTCTATGGCGATGTCGAAGTGCGCGGCGGCTCAGAGCCTTTCGCCAGGGCTAAGCTCATCAAGCGCATCCGCGCGGTGACCGAAGAGGATGCCCGGCGGGCCGCCCAAAATATTCATCTGCAAGTCACCCCGGCCGGGAATCTTTATCAATTCAGCGTCAGCGCCGAGGGCAAAGACTTCAATACGACTCTCATCCTTGAGCTGCCCCGGGGCGCCCGAGCCGGGTTTGAGATTGAGAACCCACCGGGGCGGGTCAAGCTCTCAGGCTTGCGCGGCGATCACACCCTTCAAAACTGTGACCGGGTGGAAGTGATCGACAACGTCGGCCGCGTGACCGTCAACAACCCACGCGGCCCGGTCCAACTCAGCCGGATTCAGGGCGAGGTCAGCGTCACCAATGCGCGGCGTGATGTCTCGTTGCATGAAATCGCAGGGGCCGTCACCCTGGAGGCCCAGGGAGGCAGCGCCCGCATCGAACAAATCACCGGCTTAGTGACGGCGCGCGTCAACAACGGGCGGGTTGAGATTCATGATGTCCGAGGCGCAGCGGTGACGGGCGCGGCCGGGCGGGTCATCAACCTGGAAGAGAGTCGCAATAGCCAGGTCAGCGTGCGCAACATCGAGGGCGGTGTGGCCATCACGGCGTCCCGTTCGCGCATCGAGGCCGAAGGGATCAATGGCGACCTGACGATCGCCTCTTCGTCTGAGCGTGTGCACGTCAATCGGGTGGCCGGTCAGCTCCGGATCAATACCGACAACGGGACGGTGGAGGCGGAGGACCTGCGCAGTGTGGCCACCATCGAGGCGACGCGCGATGTGGCGGTCCGCGACTTCCGCGGCCCGCTCAACGTCACCACGCGCTTCGGCAACATCCGCCTGGCGACCAACGCCGAACTCGGTGGCGACGTGCACGCCGTCAACCAGCACGGCCGGATTCAAGTCGCGCTGCCGGGCAATAGCAGCTTCCGGCTCGATGCCAGCACGGTTTTCGGCAAGCTTCGTCTGCACGGCTTCCCTGATCTAGATGTCCCGAGGCATCAGAATACGATCCTGGCGACCTACAGTAGCAATGGTGCCACGCCCCCGCTGCTGAGCCTGCGCTCAACTAACGGGCAGATCTCGATCGAGGCTTCCGGGTTGGTGCTGGCGCGACACGAGGAACAGGATGATCAAGACAAGTGATGAGTGCTGAGTGCTGAGTGGAAAGTAGAAAGTAAAAAGCCCCAAGACCTTCTACTTACCACTTTCTACTTTCCACTCAGCACTCAGCACTTTTTAGGGGTGAGGAGATGGGTATAATCTTCAAGCTGATTGCGGTCCTAACCACGTTGGTGACTACCGTCCTGCTGGTCTTCGAGAGCGTCAAAGGCGGGATGCTCGTTCTCTGGTCGATTCTCGCGGTCGTCAAAGTGATCGTCTTGGTCGCCTTCTGCGCTCTGCTCGGCTTGATGCTCTACGTCTTGCTTACCTCGAATCAGAATAAACCGCCCTCCACCGAATAGCCCGAAACTGCCCGTCGCAGGCCATCGGGTGTGACGGCCTGCGAGCGAGTCAGCGGGGCAAGTCCGAGACTTGGACTTCACTCAATATGAAATGGCCAATCTGCCACCTACTCCAGAGCACAGTAGGTCCGGGCACCTTTGGCGCCTGACTCGGTTCTCGCAGCGGCAGTAGTTTTTTGGGGGAGTTCTTCTCGGCCTGCCCTCACTTGCTCATCGCGCAGGGCAGACACCGGCGGGGGATCGATCAATTGGTCAAAGCGCCTCGGCGGAGGCTCTGCTGGACCCATTCCACGGCCTCTAAGTAAAGTTGCGGGGTGTCGGAATCGTCGATGCCCAGGTTGGCTACTTGCTTGGCCAAGCTCTCCCACTCCCCGCGCTCATAGGCCAGGATGTATTGGTAAATGCCATGCAGATCATTCGCTTTGCCTAAGAGGGCGTCCTTGACGTCATTGGCAATCGGAATCTCGCGCAAAATCTCCGCCAGGGAGCGGTCCATAATGACGTCGATCAGCGAGAGCATGCCCATCAGGAAGAACTCTTCGGCGCGGCCGGAGAGGTTGATGCTCGGGGCCAGGGATTCGCAGAACTTGCCCCGGATGATGGCCTGGACGACCAGCTCCTCAGGCTTGCCTTGGCCCATACTGGCGAGGGTGATCAGCGAAGCCCACTTCTTGAATTGATTCTCGCCCATCAGCATGAGCGCCTGCCTGATCGATTCGATCTCCCGGCGCCAGCCGAAGGCGGCCGAGTTGATGTAGCGGAGGAATTTGTAGTAGAGCGACATGTCCTGCTTGATGATCTCCTCGACCTCGTCGAAGTCCAACTCCGGCCGGTTGATCTCCTGGAGGATGCGGAGGTAATTGAGCTTGAAGCCCGGCACGTCTTTCTTCGAGAGGATCACCGGCTTGCAGAAGAAGTAGCCCTGGAAATAGCTGTAACCCATCTCGACCGCTTCTTGGAAGACTTCCCGCGTCTCAACCTTCTCGGCCAGGAAGCGAATCCCGCGGTGGCCGAACTTCTTGACTAACGCCGCCTGCTCCTGCTTTCCGGTGGCGAGGAAATCGACCTTGATGATGTCGGCCATCTCGACCAGCGGCTGGTAGCGGTCATCGTAGACGAAATCATCCAACGCCAGGAGGTAGCCGGCCTCCTTCAGTCTTTGGCAAGCGGCGATCACCTCCGGCTCCGGCTCGATGGTCTCCAGCAGTTCGACCACGGTGAGGTCCTTGGGCAGGAGGTTGATGTACTCGTTGAGCAGGACGTTGCGCGTCACGTTGATGAAAGCCTTCTTCCCGCTCGTGATGTTCTCCGTGCCGAGCAGCGAGCAGCAATCGGCAATGACCTTAGAAGACGCCTGGTTGAGGTCCACGTGATCGCAGAAATTGTTCTGCTGGCCGGAGCGGTAGAGCAGCTCGTAGGCGTAGGCCTTCTGGTGTTGGTCGAAGATCGGCTGTCTGGCGATGAAGGTTTGCACGGGCGTGTTCTCCCCTGGTTCCGGAGGCTAACGGTGGGGCCGGCTCCAATGACTTATCGGTCAGCTCGAATCAACACTTGAGCCCTGGTGGGAGAAGCACAGGGCGAGAGGGAAAAATCAGGCGCGAACTCGGAGCTAGGTCGACTCGTCGGCTTGAGAATTCTGACTCCGCCTCGGCGGCTGATACTCTTGCAGTCTTTCGGTCGTATGTTCACTGACACTGGTCGCCGCGCCCGGGAGCCGCTCCCGAGCCGGGGGCTCAGTTAGTCTCAGTGGGGTCTGCCCCTCCGGTCCGGCTGCCGGACTCTTCTCTCGGCTGCTTCGCTCGGAGAGCAACTTAATCGGGGTTGAGATCACCAGGATGAGGAATCTCAGCGGGAAGATATTCCACATCAGGGAGAAGAGGATCAGGTCGACCAAAGAAGTGAGCACGCCCTGACCCAGGACTTGCCAGGATTTACTGAGGTCTCGATCGACCGCGGTTGACGGGGCGCTTTTAAAGACGCGTTCGGCATACCGGGCGATGAGTTGATCGAACCCCGCATTGATTTTGGTGAAGAAGTCCTCCCGGCTCCCGGACAGCGCTTGGGAGACTGCTTCCAGATTGGTTCCGCAGGTGACGCAGAACTTCCGCTCTTGCGAGTTATCTTTTCCGCAGGTCGGGCAAAACATCACTCGCCTCTCTCAACCGATGGCGGTACTCGGTAAACGGCAAAAAAGGACACACCCCATTATACCTTCAATGCCGCTCAATAGTTCCGCGAGATTACAGATGGCCGTGCGCCCCCGGTTTTTTCCGTGAGGTCGGCGGCCCCTAGGCGTTAATGCCTTGCGCCCCGGCGGGCTTTTTAGATACGCTCTCCGATATCCCGCACTCTGGTTCACCGATGGAGGACGGCGCATGCGCGTGGTTGAAGGGAAAGAGCGGATCATCTGGCTGCGCGGGGTGACTTGGCTCAGCCTGCTGGCGGTGCCGGTCCTTGCCCTGGCCGAGCGGTTGCCGGTCAAGACTTACACCACGGCGGACGGCCTGGCCCGCGACAACGTCACTCGGATCGTGCGCGACTCGAAAGGCTTCCTCTGGTTCTGCACCACCGAAGGGCTCTCGCGCTTTGACGGCTACAAGTTTACCAACTACGGGATTGATCAGGGCTTGCCGAGCCGCTACGTCAACGATCTGATCGAGACGCGCCGCGGCCAATATTGGGTGGCGACCAACGATGGCCTCTGCCGATTCAATCTCGAGGCCACGGCGCAGCCAGGCGCCGGCTCCCAGCCGCGATTCATCATTGACTATCAGGGTGAGTCAACCCGCGGGCGCGAAATCACCACCGTCTTGGAAGATCACGCAGGCGTCATCTGGTGCGGCGGGATGCCTGGCCTCTTTCGGCTCGATCAGGTGCAAGGGAAGTGGGTCTGTTCTCGCGACGGACCTGGCCATCCGGCGCCCGGCACGGGATTCATAGTTCGGTGGCTACTCGAAGATCGGCACAGGGTGTTGTGGATCAGCGCCTCGGATGGGCTTTACCGGCGAAGGCCGGATGGTATCGTCGATCACTTCACCGCTGCTGAAGGGCTGCCGCAATATGTACTGAGAGATTTGCTCGAAGATCGCGCGGGCCGGATCTGGGTGGCCACCTCTCAGGGGGTGTATCAGCTCGTGCCTGAGCCGGCGCCGAACCACACGATCGTGGCGCGGGTCTACACGACGGCTGATGGGCTGGCCAGCAATAATATCTTTTCATTATTTCAAGCGATGGATGGCCGGTTATGGGTCGGCACTCGTGGCGGGCTGAACGTGTCGTTGCCGGGCGGTGGAGAGGGTGGCCTGCGCTTTCGCAGCTATACCAAGGACAATGGGGTGATCGTTGGCGGGGATGGCGGGAGGATGGCCGAAGATAGCGATGGCAACCTGTGGGTCGGCAGTGAGCTGGGCGGGGCGATGAAGATCACCCTCAATGGCTTTACGACCTACGACGAAGCCGACGGCCTCGGTCACCCGCGGATCAACGCGCTGCTGCTCACGCAGGCGGGTGAGTTTTGCGTGGTCAGCGGTCTCGATACCCAGACCGGGATGTTCATCAACGGGTTCAATGGCCAGCGGTTTGAGGCCGTGGAGTTGACCTTGCCGCGCGGGGTCACCTACTGGGGCTGGGGCTGGTATCAAATGATGTTTCAGTCCCGCACCGGGGAGTGGTGGATGCAGATGGGTAAGGGGGTCGTGCGCTATCCGAGGCTTGAGCGGCTTGCCCAACTGACGCGTGCGCGTCCGTGGGCGATCTATTCCAAACGCGAAGGAGTAGCGGATGAAGAACCCTTCCGCATCTTTGAAGACTCGCGCGGTGACGTCTGGATCAGCACGTCGTCCGCCAACTCGGATGTCATGACTCGCTGGGAGCGGCGGACCGGCACCTTCCATCGCTTCACGACCCAAGACGGCGTCCCGGCTCACTCTGGGCCAGCCGCCTTTGGCGAAGATGCGGCGGGCCAGATCTGGATCGGCTTCTACTACGGTGGGCTGGCGCGGTATGCGGCCGGCCGCTTGAGGCTCTTCACCGCCGCTGATGGACTGCCCCCCGGCCTCGTCAGGGCCATCTATCTGGATCGCGCCCGCCGGCTCTGGGTCGGGACCGGCGAAGGCGGCGCCGTGCGCATTGACGACACAACCGCGGAGCGCCCGCGCTTCGTCGTCTACAACGCGACGAACGGACTCGCGAGCAATCAAGCCACCTGCTTCACCGAAGACGAGTGGGGGCGCATCTACATCGGGACGGGCCGCGGCCTGGACCGGCTCGACCCAGCGACCGGGCGCATTAAGCACTACACCATGGCCGACGGGCTGGCGCGCAATTTTATCCAGGTGGCTTTGCGCGACCGCGAAGGGGCGCTCTGGTTCGGCACGTTTCAAGGACTCTCGCGACTCGTTCCGCAACTGGAAGGACCGAGCTTGCCGCCGCCCGTGATGATCAGCGAATTGCGCGTGGACGGCGAGAGTCGCCCACTCTCCGCGCTGGGCGAAACCACGATCTCAGGGCTGAGGCTGCGAGCCGATCAAAATCATCTTCAGATCCGCTTCTTCGGCCTCGGCTTTGGGCCGGGTGAGGTGCTGCGCTATCAGTACCAGCTCGAAGGCGCGAACTCGGACTGGAGCATGGCCGGTGAGCAGCGCGAGGTCAATTATGCGAACCTCGCGCCGGGCGCCTACCGCTTCCTGGTGCGAGCGATGAACACCGACGGGGTCTTCAGCCAAACGCCCGCCACGGTCGAGTTCAAGATTCTCCCGCCGGTCTGGCAGCGCTGGTGGTTTCTGACGCTCATCGCCGCGTTGATTGCCTCGGCGGTGATCGGCTTTGACCGTTACCGCGTGGCGCGGCTCAAGGAACTCGATGCGGCCCTGACCCGGTCACACAAGCTGACCGAGCAACTGACCACGAAGCAAACGGAGTTGCACCAAGCCAACCAGGTGCTGGAGTTGGAGGCCGCCGTGACGCGCGTGCTCGCGGAGTCCGCCACTCCCGGCGAAGCTGCACCCAGAATCCTGCAAGCCATCTGCGAGAGCACGGGCTGGGGCTTAGGCGTGATCTGGGACGTGGACCCGCACGCAGGCAGGCTGCGCTGCGTCAACGTCTGGCATCCGCGGGGCACCTCGGCGCTCGCTTTCGAGGCCCTCACCCGGCAGCACATCTTTCCTCCCGGCGAGGGGCTGCCGGGCCGGGTGCTCGCGAGCCGCGAGCCCCACTGGATCACTGACCTCACCCAGGAACCTAACTCCCCGCGCCTTGAGGCGGCGGTCAAAGAAGGGCTGCGCAGCGCCTTCGGTTTCCCGATTCTGCTCGGCAGCGAGGTCATCGGGGTGATCGAGTTCTTCAGCCGCGAGCGGCGCGCGCCCGACGCGGAGCAGATCGGGATGATGTCGCTCATCGGCGCCCACACGGGGCAGTTGATCGAACGCAAGCGCGCCGAAGATGCCTTGCGCCGGAGCCGGGAAGAACGCTTGATGGAACTCGAACGCGTGCGCCGGCGCATCGCCACCGACCTGCACGATGACATCGGTTCGAGTCTGACCCAGATCTCCATCCTCAGCGAAGTCCTGCGCCGGGGCGTCGGCCGCGAGGATGCGCCCGAAGTCAAACCGCTCACCCTGATCGCCACCGCCTCGCGCGAACTGGTCGATACGATGAGCGACATCGTCTGGGCGATCAACCCGCAGAAGGACCACCTCAGCGATTTGACGCGGCGGATGCTCAGCTTCGCCAGCGACCTGTTCATCGCGCGCCAGATCGCTTTCGATTTTCGCGCTCCGGGCGAGGACCGGGACATCCGGCTCGGGGCGAGCCTGCGCCGCGAGGTCTTTCTGATCTTCAAAGAGAGCGTCAACAACCTGGTGCGGCATTCGGGCTGCACCGAGGCCGACATCGAGTTTCAGATCGGAGTAGATGCGCTCACGCTCGTCACGCGCGACAACGGCGCGGGCTTCGACCTCGATCGCCATCGCGACGGCCACGGCCTCCAAAGCATGCGCGAGCGGGCGCAGGCGCTGGGCGGCACCTTCGCCGTCAGCTCACAACCGGGCCAGGGCACGACCGTGACCCTCACTGTGCCGTTGAATGGGTAGGTGGCAAGTTGCCGAATCAGTACCGCGAGCGGGAGCGAGCGTGGCTCCCGCAAGAGACCGACTCAGGCAGCCACGCTCGCTCCCGCTCGCGGTACTGATTCAAAAACCTACTGGGTAAATACCTAGTGACTTGCCGGCGGTTCAGCCCTAAGCTGTCTCCTGTGCACGTCTCACTTCAAGGAGAAAGATTATGGCCAGCACCCACGACACTCCGGCAACTTCCACGGCGGGAGGGCCGCCCTCTCCGATCAAGGTGGCGTTGATCGAGGACCGCCGCGAGATCCGCGAGGGGTTGGCGATGCTGATTGGCGGCACCGACGGCTTCCTCTGCACGGGCAGTTACAGTTCGATGGAAGAAGCGCTCCGGCAGATCGGCCATCAAGTGCCTGACGTGGTGCTCAGCGACATCGGCCTGCCCGGCATGAGCGGGATTGAAGGCGTGCGGATTTTGAAGGAGCGCTATCCGCAACTGCTCGTCTTGATGCTCACGATTTACGACGACGACGAGCGCATCTTTGATGCCATGTGCGCGGGCGCGACCGGGTATTTATTGAAGAAAACGCCGCCCGCCCGCCTGCTCGAAAGCCTCAAGGAAGCAGTCATCGGCGGCGCCCCGATGTCGCCGGAAGTCGCCCGCCGCGTGATCGCCCTCTTCCGCGAGATTCGTCCGCCGGAGCGCGCCGATTACCAGTTGACGCCGCACGAGACGCGCCTCTTGAAGCTGCTCACGGAAGGTCACAACTACAAATCCGCCGCCGCCAAACTCGGGGTCAGCGTCGGCACCGTCTCATTCCATCTGCAACACATCTACGAAAAGCTGCAAGTCCATTCCAAATCCGAAGCCGTCGTCAAAGCTCTCCGTGATCGCCTCGTCTGAGCCACGCTCAGGGTTGAGCTTTTCTCCATTGGTCTGACATTTTTCACCGCCTTCACGAAACTGGGTATTCACCAGGCGCGCACGCCACGCGAAATGGAGATGATGTGTGCGTCGTCGGGGTTGGACAGCAACTCCTGATGAGTCGAAAGATGAATCGTTGAAAACCGGATTGGCCGAGCGGCCAACACCGACCAGCACACAACCCGGCGAAGGATGAGCTTTCACCCTCGCCACCACGACCTCGCGGAGGTCAGAAAGGACCAGGCTATGAAAACCATTTATGTTGATCAGATCGAACTGAATGTTGAGGAATTGGAGGAAGTGATCGCTCCGGGCTTACAATTCAACCACAACGAGACGCTCGCGGTTGACCTGGAGGTCGAGGAGCTGGAGGAAATGATCGCTCCGGGCTTACAATTCAACCACAACGAGACGCTCTTCAGCGACCCGATCAAGTAGGCTCCGGCGGAAATCCCGGAGGCTGCCAGCCCCTCCTCTGTCGCTGGGTTGATCCTGCGGATGCACACGGCGGCAGAGAAGGGTCTTGGAATCGTTGAAAACCAGGGCTGGAGATCCAGCCCCACTGGAGAAAAACCATGAGATGCAGTCGTCGCCACATCATGATCACGTTAGCTCTCTCCCAGCTCATCACCCTCAGCGGCACCATCAGCTTGCCGCGGGCCGATACCGGCACGTGCAGCGGCGCGAACGTCACCATCCCTTTCACCGATATTCTCAACAGCGCGAGCGCCGGCTTCTTCTGCCAGATCGCCGAGGCCTACTTGGCGGGCTTAACCAACGGCGCCTCGGCCACGACCTTCAGTCCGGACAATCCGGTGACGCGCGGGCAGATGGCGGCCTTCATCGCTCGCACCCTGGATCAATCGCTCAAGCGTGGCAGCCGCCGGGCGGCCCTTAATCAATAGTTGCCTGGACCCCTGGTAATCCCTTCGAGATTCCAACAATCAGCGTTGGCACATTACACCCCGGATTTGTCGCCACTCGGTTCCGTTCAGGTTGGCGCGGGATTGGACGGCGTAGCTGGGGTGTGCAGCGGCGGCTTGAACTTCTGGATCACGTTTCGCGGTACAAATAAGCTCGCGCGCTTCTGAGGCGGCTGGCCAACCGTGGGTGCGGCCGCGAAGCTGTTGGCCGGCACAGCCATCAACCTCTGGCCAGCCGGCGGAGCGGCGTGTCGTTCGCTCAGTGCTCGACCTTCTCCAATAGGATGGCTGAAGAATCGCATTAGAGCGCCACCCGGCCCTTGGAGATTTCCGACCTCTGGCCTTATACTCTGGGCGCAAGCCCACAGTAGTGCAATGTAGGTCGTAACCCAAAGAACCATTACCGAAGAAGCGAATGAGCCGAGCCTATGTTCGAAAAAACACATGCCCCAGCGGGGAATACGCGTCCCCGCGAGGAAGCCAGATTCACCCCGGCTCCCTCCAAGCACGCGCCGGCCAGAATCCTGGCCTTCGTCAACCAGAAAGGCGGGACCGGTAAAACCACCACGGCCCAAAATCTGGCGGTCTGTTTCGCCTTGCATCACAACAAGCGGGTCTTATGCGTTGACCTGGACCCGCAAGGCAATTTCGGCGAAGGGCTGATCCCAGACCCCATCAGCCCGGCGAAGACCGCCGACCGCCTGCTCCTGGTTCCCAAAGCCAACATCGCCGAATACATCATCCCGGTGCGACCGGGAGTTGACCTCATCCCCAACCGCTTCCAGCGGGAGCTGCACGAAGCCGTAGACCGGCTCCCGCTCTGCGCGAATCTGCTGCGGAAACAGTTGAGCCAGGTGATGACGCGGTACGACTACATCATCCTCGACACCCCGGCCGGCCTCTGCCGGTCAACCCAGGTCGGGATCGATGCCGCCGACCAGGTCATCATCGTCATCTCCTGCGGGAAGTACGCGCTCAAAGGGACCTCCGCGATCATCGACTGGATCGGCAGCGTCAGCGGCCAACTCGGCAAGCGAGTGCCCACGGTCAAGATCGTGCTCAACAATTTTGACGAGCGGCGGCGGTTTGATCGCGAATTCAAGCGGGAGGTCCGCTACATCTTCGGCGACGACCTGTACCAGACCCAGATCCGCTCCAGCGTCAGAATCGTCGAGGCCGCCGCGCAGGGCCGGGCGGTCGTTGAGTCTCATCAACTCAATGTCGGCCTGACAGACTTCAAGCGGCTGAGCCGGGAAATCCTCGGCCTGCCGATCAGTGTCGGGGGGCTGGCACCAGGCAAGGCCGAGCCCGAGCCTCAGAAGAAAGATACTGTGCTGAAGCTCGTTTCGTAATCCTGCGACCAAATCGGAGGAATAAGCGCCAGGCAGAAAGTCTAGGTCTGGCCTGCCGGGTGTTTTGTGCCCAGCACCCCGCCGGGCGCAGGGGGACGTGCCATTGGTCTGTTACCGACCCAGGACTACCACGCAGGCCACCGCGCCCGGCCCGCCGAGGTTGTGGACCAACCCAAGCTCAGCATCCCGCACCTGCCGCGGCCCGCCCTCTCCGCGCAACTGCGTGACCGTTTCCTAGATCATCCGCACGCTGCTGGCCCCAAGCGGGTGGCCGAACGACTTCAGCCCGCCGCTCGGGTGACCAGCCACTTTACGAAATTGTGAACACCAGCAGAACTGCACGGCATGCTATACTTGAACACCGAAACCGAGACCTGGGGGAACCAATGGCAGACGTTATCACAGAACACATCGCTAAAACTCCCGGCGTGTGCGGCGGCAAGGCATGTATTGCCGGGACCCGTGTGAGGGTGATGGACATCATGATTTGGCACGAGCACATGGGCTGGAGCGCGGATGAGATCGTCTCGCAAATCCCGCACATCACCCTGAGTGATGTGCATGCCGCCCTGGCTTACTACTTCGACCATCGCGAAGAGATCGAGGAAGACATCCGGCGCAACGACGAAATCGCCGAGAATTTTCGCGCTCAGTATCCTTCAAAACTGAAGGAGAAGCTGCGTGATGGGACGGAATGAATCGTTGCAGCTGTGCCAGCTTGCGCCTGATAATCCTAAAGAAGGGGTGTTCGGCATCATCAGCGATGTGAAGCAGTCATTCGCAGCAGCTTGCAAGGAAGCTGGGATCGAAGACTGTCGTTTCCATGACTGCGGCCACACTACTACAACCAAAATGGCGCAAAGCGGCATCTCTCCCCTAGAACTGATGCGCGTCACTTGGCATTCACAGCTTTCCACACTGAAGCGCTATTTCAATCAGACTAAAGAACAGATGAAGAAGGCGGCGGCAGCGCTTGAGCAGTTTCACGCCGCAGCAGGTGAGCCTGAGCGGCCGGAGCTTCTCAACCGACTGCCAATGATTCGGCCTGCCTTACCCGCGTCCGATCAATGCGAGGACAATCGCGGCTCCTTAACATGACGGGCAGGTCGGAGGATTCAGGTAAGGCCGACAAGGAGCCCTGAAGATGGAAACAAGCGATTCTATAAAGCGGTTACTCGGTGAAGTGGGCTTGCTCTCCCGTGAAGAAAGAGATCAGCTTATTTACTCTCTGATTTCCCAAAAGCTTGAAGAAGAGCGCACACCAGATGAAGTCGAAGAACTACCCGATGGAGCTGTCAGGAAAACTTACTGGGTCAGACCAGAAGAAAGAAGAACAATCAGGGGGAAGCGATACGACTACTTTATGGGGTTGCTGGAGTTCAATTACACCCCGCCTGCCAAACGAGATTATGCAAGGCAGGTTTTAGAGCATTGGTCAGGCATTCCACGCCATTACTTCAGATCACCGGAGTCGCGCGACCCTGTGAATACTGTCTTTGTGAGACCAATGTCTGAAGAATCAGCCGAACAATTCATCAGCGAACTGGCAAAGAAGAAAGGGATTAGCTCTCAAACATTCATCAGATACGTGGATGAGCTTATTGAGGTGATGTCTGAGAATATCTTCTGGGAACTGGCAAAAAGGTGCGAGAAAGCGATCCAGGACGCGCAGAGTGATTTGATGTACGAGATAGAGTCTCACCTACTGAAAAAAATGGGGATCAGTCTTCAGTCTTCAGAGAAGAAAGGTGATGTCAGTGTAGTTAAGATGATGAAAGGGGAAGTGATGCAGAAGCAGATCGAGCATCCCCGGCATCGTCCTAAAAACAGCAAGCAAGACCCGGAAGAGTTCAAAGAGCAGTTGATTCTGATTTTGTATGACTTGATTTCTTCTGGACATCCAGTTGGGCAAATAACGCTATCCGTCATGTGTGAAAGGTTAAAACCAATCACTGGCGCGATAGGAGTCCCGGCTTTAAGAGTAAGACTCAGAAACTGCGGAATAGAAGATTGGAAGGAGTTTCGAGAAAGTATTGTCCAGGGGTGGAAAAATAAGACTCGAGTTTTTTTGGAGGCGACAAGCAAGGGATGCCGTCGTAAATTCCACTAGAGATTCTATTACTCGGTGCTGTCTTAAATGGCGGCATAAGGAGAAGGGTGGATCTATGATTAAGTTCTACTTTGACGAGCATGTGCCTCAAGCGGTCGCTGATGGTTTACAAAGGCGGGGTCTGGACGTGCTCACTATACAAGCAGCGGGACGGCGCGGGTTGCCTGATGATGAGCAACTTGCCTTTGCCAGACAAGAGGGGCGCGTGATGGTAACAATGGATGAAGATTACATCATTCTTGCTGCTCAAGGCCAGCCGCACGCAGGGATTGCCTACGCCAAACCAAACAGTCGCTCTATCGGTGATTTGATACGCGAGTTAAAGTTGATCCACGACGTTTTAACCCCACCCGATATGGAAGATCACATCGAGTATCCGTAAAAGGAAAGTATCGGGTTAGACCTTCACCTTATTTGATCCTACCTTAGCGCCCTAGGACCACCACGCAGGCCACCGCGCCCGGCCCGCCGAGGTTGTGAACCAGTCCGAGTTCCGCATCCCGCACCTGCCGCGGCCCGCCCTCTCCACGCAACTGTGTGACCACCTCGTAAATCATCCGCACGCCGCTGGCCCCAATCGGATGGCCGAAGGACTTGAGCCCGCCGCTCGGGTTGACCGGCAGATCGCCTTCGAGCGAGCTGCGGCCCTCGCCGATGAAGTGTGCCCCTTCGCCCTTCTGACAGAAGCCGAGGTCTTCGTAGTTGCTGATCTCGGTCCAGGTGAAGCAGTCGTGCACCTCGGCGAGGTCGATCTCAGCGAGCGGATCGCTGACGCCGGCCATGCGGTAGGCTTCGGCGGCCGCCGCCCGTGTCGAGTCAAACCCGATGTACTCGAAGTTCGGGTCGGACCACGGCCGGCCGGTGTTGACCGCCAGCCCGAGGCCCTTGACCAGCACATAGTCGTCGCGAAACTGCTTGGCCAGATCGGCCCGGCAGATGACTGCCGCCGCCGCGCCGTCGGTGGTCGGGCAGCAATCGTAGAGGCCCAGCGGGTAGGAGATCATCGGGGCGGAGAGCACCTGCTCTTCGGTGACATTGATTTGCAGATGGGCCTTCGGGTTGAGCGCCCCGTTGTGATGGTTCTTGACCGCGACCTTGGCGAGGGCTTCGCGCCCGACGCCGAAGCGGTGGAAGTAGCGGTTGGCGGCCAGCGCGAAGATGCCCGGCGCGGTGATCCCGTCGCCGTGGTAAGGATGCGCGCCTTCGCGGCCGAGCCCCCTGATGGGGCGGTCCTTGAGCTTCTCCACGCCGAGCACGAGGGCCACGTCGTAGAGGCCGGCCGCGACCGCCATCGAGGCGTTGCGGAAAGCGTCTGTTCCAGTCGCGCAAAAGTTTTCGACCCGCGTGATCGGTTTGCCGTAGAGTCGTAGCGCATCGGCCAGCGACACCGACGCCTTGCCGTGGCCGCCATAGGGTGAGTAAGTGCCGAGCCAGGCCGCGCCCACACGCTCGGGCTCGATACCCGCGTCGGCGAAGGCAGCGAAGGCCGCCTCGACAGCCAGGTCTTCGTAGCCCTGGTCGAACCGATCGCCGAACTTCGTGCAGCCGACGCCGATGACTGCGACTTTATCTTTGAAACCTTCGCCCATCTTACCCCCTCCTTTAATCCGCCCCTGCCGCACTCACGTAACGCTCGACGACGGAGATCAGGGCATTCAGCCGGTCAGTCAGTTCGTCCAGACGGCCGGCCAGTTCAGTCATCTTCGTGTCGGTCCGGACCTGAGATTCGGCCAGCTCGGCCAATTTAGCCTCGGCCCGCGTTTGCGCGTCGGCCAGCTTATCCGCGATGCCTAAGATGCGCCCGATCTGGCCGGTGTTGGCAATCGTCGCCTCGCTGAGAGTGACGACCGTCTCCCTCACCTGCTGCAGATCGGTCGCGAACTGGACCTGCTGCTTGACGATGAATTGCATCGTCCGCAGTAACTCTTCGTCCGTCATGTTGTCTGGTTCCATATTCCCTTCAGCCCCGCTGCTCATCATGCTTCCGCGCCTGCGTTTGAGCTTGAATGTGAACATAGTACCCGCGCGAGGGGCAAAAATCGAGCGCCTGGCGTGGCCGGAGTCAGCGGATTTCTTTCCCGGCTCCCCGTTTTTGATTGACGCGGTGCGGCCGTCCGGGTAAACTGTCGCCCGTTCACGAGCGGTCCTCACATCCGCCACGCAAGACCAAGATGCTATCGATCAAGCGCCACGAGTGGGCTCGTCGTTGTGAGTGACTGGTTTCGGTATCTTTCCCCATCCAGAGTCAGTGCTGCCCCAGGTCAGTGTGCTCTTCATTTAGTGGCCTCAAGGTTGGAGCGCGGTTGGCCATGTCCCGCGACCTGTCAGGTTGCGGATGCGTTCGCCCAAAGGTTCGGTGGAAACCGAGGGCTGTTTGAGGGGGCCGCCGCAACCTGACAGGTCGCGGGACATTCTTTCTGGCCCCGGCTGAGACGCGTGTGTGCCAGTGCCGGCCAACCCGCTCAGGGTGATGTCTACCTGGCCCCAGGGCGGCTTGAGAAAGATATTTCAGCTTGATCCTCACCAGGGAACAGATCCATGTTGATACGCGAATCATTGGTTAGCTTAACCCGCCGGGCAAGTCATTTCTCTCAACTCATTCGTTATTCAACCGCCGTGCGGCGCTCACTCATCATTCTTCTGATCTGCCTGCTCGCCGCGGTGATCGGCTCTCGCTGGCCGGCCTCCACGCAGGCCCGGAGCTCTTCATTCAATGTGGAGATCAAAGTGAGCAGCGCCGCGCTCCCGGTGACCATCGGAGTCCCCTTCAGCGAGGCGACGCGATTGTTGGATGTCTCGCAACTCGCCGTCATTGATCCTGACGGCCATCCGGTCCCGTTGCAGGCACGCGTCCTGGCCCGGTGGGGCGGGCCCGCGGTTGACGCGACGAAACCAATCAAATGGGCGCTCGTCGATTTCAAGCCTTCAATCACCGGCACCTACGCCTTGACGCCTGGATCGAAGGCGACGGCCCGGCCGACGTTCATCACGGCGGAGTCGGCCAACGGGATTGCCATCACCACCTCACAACTGGCGCTCGCTTTCTCGAAACAAGGTCCCTCGCTGCTGACGAGTTTTAAGCTCGACGGCAGCGAGACTCTGCGCGCGCCGCTCGCCTTGCAACTCACTGCCCCCCGCGGCGGGTTGGTCGTCACTACTCCAACCGCCAGAGATTCTCTGGTGCTGAGCGACACCAGTGTGCTCAGCGCGGGGGCGGCTGTGCGCTTCGAGCATCTCACCTCACTGAAGTGGGGAGCGAACGCAGGAAGTGGCAGGATCGCCGGCGACGACCCGAACTTACCTGGCGATCATCGCTACCGGCTCGACGAAGGCACGTCGCAAGAGGAAGTGATCACTGCCACGAGCAAGACCTCTGATGGGTGGGTCACTTGCGCTCCGCTCAAGTTCAACCACGCTGCCGGGTGCCTCATTCGTGATCTGACCGTCGAGCAAGAGACAGCGACCGTCAAGAATATCAATGGCCAGCTCGTCCAGTTCAGCGCTCCGCTCGGGCAGACCCACTCGGTCAACGACCGAGTGTACGCCGGCCGCGGGACGGTGAGCGCTTCCGCCATCATCACCAAAACGTCGATTGAGGAGGCGAACTCCCTGCGTGCCGTAGTGCGGCAGGACGGATACTTCAGCGCCAGCGCCACGCGCGTGGCACCCACGATCAACTTCACCCTTCGCTACTACGTCTACGCCGACCAACCTTTCGTCCGGCTGCGCCTGCGCCTGACCAATGAGGGGCCGTACGGTTTCGGCGCCGACCGGTTGCAGCAACCGCCCTACGCGCAGCACGCCTTGGTGCGCAGCCTTTCCGTGAGTGTCCCGACGGTGGCGGCCGGTGCGGGCGCTGTGAGCGTAATGAAAGCTGCTGAGGCTTACGCGCGAGTCGGGGCGAAGCAGAGCGCCGCTTCGCTGGCCGCCGGCTCTTTCGAGTTGGCGGTGCCCGAGTTTGCCGAGAACTTCCCGAAGGCGATGAGTGGCGGGGCCGGTGGGCTGCGCTTCGACCTCCTGCCCGATGTGGGCGTTGATTACGTCTTCGACGGGGCGCGGGCGAAGACCACCGATGTGTATCTGGGCCGCGCGACAGCGAAAGCTCTGGCCTTGAGTAACTCGACCACTGCCACGCTGGATGCGGCTTACGTGGCTACCACCGGGGCCGTCCGCCCCGCGATGGTCGAGAAGCGGAATTGGGGGACCTACTTCTTTTCGGACCCGGAGATGAAAGAAGCCACGGCCCGGGCCGAGCGCTGGTTCGCTTGCGCCTACGCCGTGGAGGCGAGCGAAGGGATCAATACGGTCCCGGCCGAGTCAGTCTTTGAGTATCGGCTGAGGGGCGAGAACGGTGAGCATTTCGGCTGGCGCAACTTCGGCGACCTGGCATGGGGCGACGGCTACTCCAACCTCCATTACGACCAGCCTTTCATCGTGCTGCGCGAATACCTACGCACCGGCGACGCCCGCGCCTTCCGGCTCGGGAGCGAGATGGCCCGTTATCGCGCCGACTGGGGGCAATATCATGCCGATGACTACTGGGACTCGTCGCGGACCTGGAATCTGCGCGGCCTGGCTTTTTACGAGAAGGGCGATCACGGGAGTTACCGCGAGCCGGTGCCGAGCCACCACTGGGTCGAAGGGCTCTGGCTCTACTGGGCGCTGACGGGCGACGAGGCCGTGCACGAAGCGGCGGTCGAAGGCAGCGACGCCCTGGCCCGGTTCCAGTTCACCTACGACAACGCGCTCTCCTGGAATGAGCCGCGCTGGGTCGGCTGGCCGGTGCTCGGGTTGATGGCGGCCTGGCGCTACACCGGCAACATCAATTACCTGGCCAAAGCGAAGGAGAATACTTACCTGCTGGTGCAGGCCGAGGAAGATTACGGGCGAAAGGGATACTTCATTCCCACAGGCTCTGGCATCGGCCGCGCCGTGCAGCCGTTTATTTGGAGCGGCTACTCGCAACTCGGCATGATTGAATATTGGCGCGAGACACAGGATCAGCGCGTGGCTGATTTTCTGGTGCGTGTGGCGAACTGGGTCGTTGGGCGCGGCGGGCCCTCTCCGGCTTTGACCGGGGGCAAGTTGCAATCGAACGGGGCTTACCAACCGTGGGGCGCCCCTTACTTTTGGTATCCCGACAAGGTGGCCAGTGACCGCTCCGTCGCGCTGAGCATGATGGATCTGCCCGTCCTCGTCGCGGCGGCTCGCATTTCCGGCCGGAGGGACCTCCAGACCTACGCGCGTGAGATCTTTCGGGATGTGGCTTTTTACCGCGACACGGCCGATGGGGTGACGCTGTCGCCGACGAGCCGGGCATTCATCAACTTCCGGTCGCTGGAATTCCCAGCCTCCGTGCCGAAGATTTATGGCCAGTGTGGCCTGACGCTCTCAGAGTACCTGCCCGATGTTGTGGGCTCAGTGGTGCTCCCCAATGCGCCGCCTGCGCTGCCCAAGCGGGCAGTCACTCCGGCGCTGACTCCGGCGCGAGATAATCCGCCGCCGCGCAGTACTACACCGGCGCCCCCGCTGCCTAACCTGGCGCTCGGCAAGCCGGCCACCGCTTCGAGCTTCCGCAACTGGTGGGGAGATATGTCGCCGCGCTCGGCCGTGGACGGCAATGAGCAAGTGATGTGGCACTCGGATTCAAACCTCAACCAGCTTGAGTACCTGCAAGTCGATTTGGTTAAGCCCGCGGTCATCTCCCGGATCGAGATCGTCTTCCGCCGCGACCAGGACCAGCCGGCGACGCGCCAGAATTTTGCGGTCTATGCTTCGAACGACCCCGGCTTTCTCTCCGGCGTGGTGTTGCTGGCGAAGCAGGGGAAGGACCCTTATCCCTTTGCGGCGACGCCCTGGTCTGCCGACATCACGACGCCCCAGGCATTTCGCTACGTGCGCTTTGCCAAGACCGCTATCGATAAGGACACCTTTGGTCAGTCTTATTGGAACCTTAATGAGGTGCGGGTCTTAGGCTCTCCTCCGAAGTAAAGCCGAGTCAGGACCGCGAGCGGTAGCGAGCGTGGCTCCCGCAACATCCATTGTGGCAGCCACGCTCGCTACCGCTCGCGGTCCTGATCCGTTCGCACAGGTCGCAAAACTTTTAGTCGACCGGCCGGCACTTCCAATAGTAATGGTGCATCGCCGCACCCTCGCGCATCCGCCGCAGCACTAACTCGACTCTCATTCCGATCTCAACCTCGCGCTCATCGACATCAGTCATCTGGCAGAGCAGACGGCCGCCGCCTTCCACATCCACCACGGCCATGACGGTGGGTTGAGCGGGCGCTTCGTAGAGGTAGTCTTTGTTGAAGGTGAAGACCTGGCCCGTGCGGGCGAGCGGCTTCTCGACAAGGCCTTCTGAGTTGCGGCAGCTCACGCACACCCGCGTGATCGGGAATTGCACGGTCTCGCAGCGGGGGCAGAGCGTCGCGTGCAGCCGCACATTCTGCGCCTCCTCGCGCTCCCAGAGGACGTTGGAGATCTCTGCCCCGCCGGCTTCCGCCCGGAGAAAGTCGCGGAGCTTGCGATAGACCTGGTAGCTCGGATATTCAATCGTGCGGCGATGCGGCTTGAGCAATGGCTGCGGCCATCGCGTGACCTCCTCAGTCACCCGCAGCAGGAAGCCGTCAGCGCCGTCGCCATAACCAAGGACGAGAATTACATCCCCTGCCTGAGCCCGGTCGAGCGCCTGGGCCAGAAGCAGAATCGGCATCGCCGCGCCGGTCAGGCCGATGTCTTTCAATCTCACGTCCTCGACGCGGTCAGCCGCAACTCCCAAAGCTTTGGCCACATTGAGCTGCGCCCGGCCGTCGGGGGAGGAGATGGCCGCCTTCGCGATCTCATCCGGCCTGACCCCGGCCCGTTCCATCAGCGCCCGGCCGGCGGCAATGACGTTGGCTTCATAGCCCCGCGTGGTTGAGAACTTCGAGGCGAACGAGTTCACGTAGCGGTCAACATCCCTTCGCCATTCGTCAAGGAAGTCGTCCGAACGCGAGGCCGACGCGATGAGTTCAGCGATGACGTGTTCTCGGCCGACCGCGACCGCGGCGGATGCGTCACCAAACGCCATCTCTTCGGCCGACTCCGGCGCCCCTTCTCGTGCGTCAGCGGCCACCACCAGGGTGAGTTGACTGCTCCCGGCACTCACTGCGTCGAAGGCGGCGCACAAAGCGGCGGTGCCCGCTCGCAGCGAGCCGCCGAAGTCGGCCGTCATCACCTCCGGCGGCAAGTCGCAGGAGGCCGCAATCAAACTCGCCGCCGAGCGCTGCCAGTAAGGCGCAGTGGTCGAGGCGAAATAGAGCTTGTCGGCGCCGGGCGCAGTCTGAAGCAGGCTCCAGGCCGCCGCCTGGCCCATCGTCAATGAGTCTTCATCGAAGTTGATCACCGCCTTACCGCCCGGCGCCGAGCGTGCAGCCCATGCCGTTGCGATGGCCTCGCGCGTGAGGCGGTGCCGCGGGATGTATGCTGAATAAGAAGTGATGCCGATCAAGTTGATCTCCAGCTTGAGAGCCCAGAACCAGGGCGAAAAATACCACGAGAGAAGGCGGCCTAAATGTAGCCTTGATCTGGCTTCACATCAAGTCCCGGAAGGAACCCAGCCGCAGGTGGATGGGGTGAGAATAGAGGAGAGCCTTCTCTCTGTTTCTACTCGGTTCGTCTGTGGCTGTTGATTATTTGATCTGGATCTTGACAGTGTTAGCGGTGAGCCCGTCGACAGTGAGCACCAAGTCTACTTCACCACGGCCGATCAAGCTCCGGGGCAGAAGCAAGTTGATTTGATCGGTCCCGACCAACCCGCCCTGCGCCCCGGCATAGAGCACCTGGGCATCTTCGCCGCCGATCTGCACCGTGGCGGCTGAGAGTGAACTCCGGTGTCGGAATCCCGTGCCGAACAAGATCAAGTAAACTTGGTCGGTGTCCGCGCCTTGGTCTGCGCCCAGGTCGATGGGGCTGGCCACGAACCTGCCCTGGCCGGGGTCGTACCTGGCGATGTCCTCGTAGACCAGCTCAGGCGCAGTGCTCGGTTTCTTCACGCGCAGGGCGACGGCCGCGGGTATGCCTTGGCCGTCAGCATTGGCAGTGAACAAGCCTGGCGAGACCTCGACGATCTGGACCCTCGTGGTCCCCGTCTTCCCGTTCCCACTGGTGACGATTACTGTCGCGAGCCCGGCCGAAGTCTCAGGTGGGATCTGATAGTTGACTTGGCCGGGCGAGACGAAAAAAAGTGGGGCCAGGCGTTCGGCCTTGGTGCTGTCCCTCATCTTGACCGTCGTCCCGAGCAGGGCCGTAGGGAGTGGGATCGTCTTCGCCGCCTCGACCCCGGAGGCCAAGCCGGTGCCGAAGGCTGAGACCACTGCCTCGCTGGCCAGGCCGGAGCGGCTGTAGCTCGCGCCCGAGACCACGGCCACGATCCCGGCTTGGATGATGGTCAAAGTCTTTCCGGCAACAGTGAGCGTCCCGGTGCGTGTCTCCACGCTCGGGTTCGGTGCCACATTGAAAGTTAGATTATCGCTCCCGCTCCCGGTGCCGGTGACGACAGTGATCCAAGCGTCATTACTAACTGCCGTCCAACTGCACCCATTCGGCGCCAGCACCGTTGCCGCCCCTCCCCCTCCGTCAGACTCGAAGAATTGGGTGTCGGGCGAGAGGGTGTATAGGCAGTTGGAGCCGCCTTGGCTGACAGTGAAGGTCTGGCCGGCGACGGTGAGCGTGCCGGTGCGGGGGCTGGTACTAGTGTTGGCCGCTACTGAGTAATTGACTGTCCCGTTGCCGCTCCCGCTGCTGCCTGAAGTGATCGTGAGCCAGATGGCGTTGCTGGTGGCAATCCAGGAGCAGCCGCTGGCGGTGCTGACCGTGACGCTACCGGTGCCGGCCTCGGCCGTGAAGGACTGACTTATGGGCGAGATGGTATAAGCGCAAGCTACCGTGGTTACGTCGCTCGCCGAGTTATTGGCCGGGTTGGCATCGCTCGCATTGGCCACGCTGGCCATGTTGGTGATGGTTGGCCCTGCTGCGCCGGAGACGCTGACTGTGAGTGTGATCGTGCTACTGGTATTGACTCCCAAGGCGGCAGGGTTGGTGCAAGTGACCATCTGGCCTGAGGCCGCGCAACTCCACCCCGTGCCCGTGCCCGAGACGAAGCTCAAGCTTGCGGGCAAGGTGTCAGTCACGGTGATCGTTCCGCTGCTGCTGGCCGTCCCCACATTCTTGACTGTCAGTGTGTATACCCCGTTAGTCCCGGCGGTGAAGTTGCCAGTGTGGGTCTTGGTCAGCGTTAGGTCAGCCGCTCCGTTGATGGCGAAGCTGACGGCGTTGGAGGTGCCGCCCGAGGCTGGGTTGCGCACACTGATGCTGGCGCTGCCGACCGCGGCTATATCAGCGGCAGTGATCGAGGCCGTGAGTTGCGTGGCGCTGAGGAAGTTCGTCGCCCGGTCCGCGCCGTTCCAGAGCACGGTTGAGCTGGAGACGAAGTTCGTCCCATTGACCGTCAGGGTGAAGGCCGGGCCGCCAGCAGTCGCCGAGGCCGGGCTCAGGCTCGTGATCGTCGGCGCCGGGGTAGCGCCGGCTTGTGTGACGGTGAAGGTCTGACCGGCGACGGTGAGCGTGCCGGTGCGAGAACTGGTACTAGTGTTGGCCGCCACTGAATAATTGACCGTCCCGTTGCCGGCGCCGCTGCTGCCTGAAGTGATCGTCAGCCAGGTGGCATTGCTTGAGGCGGCCCAGGAGCAGCCGCTGGCGGTGCTGACCGTGACGCTGCCGGTGCCCGCCCCGGCCGTGAAGGACTGGCTGGTCGGCGAGATGGTGAAGGCACAGATGACAGTCGTCGGGTCGGGGGCGGAGTTGTTGGCCGGGTTGGCATCACCGGAGGTGGCGACAGTGGCGGTGTTGGTGACAGAAGGTGAGGCGGCGCCGGAGACGGCCACCGTCAGCGTGATCGTGCTGCTGGCGCCTGCCGCTAGCGAACCTGAGTTAGTGCAGGTGACTGTGCCTCCGAGGGCCGAGCAATTCCAACCTGTGCCGGTGCCCGAGACGAAACTCAAGCCTATCGGCAGAGGGTCTGTGACGGTGATTGTCCCCGTGCTGGCTGCTGATCCTACATTCTTGACCGTCAGCGTGTAGACGCCGTTGCTGCCGGCAGTGAAGTTGCCGGTGTGGGTCTTGGCGATGGCCAGATCGACCGTCCCATTGATGGCGAAGCTGACGGCGTTGGAGATGCCGCCCGAGGCCGGGTTGCGCACACTGATGCTGGCGCTGCCGACGTTGACTATATCAGCAGCAGTGATCGAGGCCGTCAGTTGTGTAGCGCTGAGGAAGCTCGTCGTTCGGTCCGCGCCGTTCCAGAGCACGGTCGAGCCGGAGACGAAGTTCGTCCCGTTGACCGTCAGGGTGAAGGCCGGGCCGCCAGCAGTCGCCGAGGCCGGGCTCAGGCTCGTGATCGTCGGCGCCGGGGTAGCGCCGGCTTGTGTGATGGTGAAGGTCTGGCCGGCGACGGTGAGCGTGCCGGTGCGAGAACTGGTACTAGTGTTGGCCGCCACTGAATAATTGACCGTCCCGTTGCCACTCCCACTGCTGCCCGCTGTGACGGTCAGCCAGGTGGCATTGCTTGAGGCGGCCCAGGCGCAGCCGCTGGCGGTGCTGACCGTGACGCTGCCGGTGCCCGCCCCGGCCGTGAAAGACTGGCTGGTCGGCGAGATGGCGAAGGCACAGATGACAGTCGTCGGGTCGGAGGCGGAGTTGTTGGTTGGGTTGGCGTCGCCGGTGACGGAGACGGTGGCGATGTTGGTGACAGAAGGTGCGGTGGCGCCGGAGACGCCCACCGTCAGCGTGATCGCGCTGCTGGCGCCTGCCCCCAGTGGGCCAAGGTTGGTGCAAGTGACCATCTGGCCTGAGGCCGCACAACTCCACTGGCTGCCTGTCCCCGAGACGAAACTGAGGCCATTGGGTAAAGTGTCGACCACTGTAATTGTCCCGCTGGTGCTCACTGTGCCTGCATTAGTCACCGTCAGCGTGTAGACGCCGTTACTGCCGGCGGTGAAGTTGCCGGTGTGGCTCTTGGCGATGGCCAAATCGACTACGGCGCCTATGGTCGTCGGGTCCTTAGCCGTGTCGTTGAGCGGGTTGAGGTCGCGGGCGTTCGCCACGATAGCCGTGTTGGTGACACCCGGAGCGGCGGCGCTGGAGACGCCGACCGTGAGCGTGATGGTGCTGCTGGCATTGACTGCCAATGGGCTGGAGTTGGTACAGGTCACCGTCTGGCCCGTCGCCGAGCAACTCCAATCCGCGCCCGTGGCGGAGACGAAGCTCAGGCCGGCGGGTAGGATATCCGTCACGGTCGTGGTGCTGGTGCTCGCGGCCGACCCAACATTTTTGACCGTCAGAGTGTAGACGCCGTTGGCCCCAATTGAGAAACTGCCAGCGTGGCTCTTGGTGAGCTCCAGGTCGACCACGCCGTTGATGGTAAAGGTCAGCGCATTGGATGTCCCTCCGCCGGGCGACGGGCTGAAGACGGTGACGCTCGCCGTGCTGAGGTTGGCTACGTCAGCCTCCGTGATCGACGCCGTCAGTTGGGTGGCCGAGACGAAGGTGGTTGCCCGATCTGCCCCGTTCCACCGGACGATGGAGCCGTTGACGAACCCGGTCCCTTGCACGGTGAGCATGACGCCTGTGTCACCGGCGTTGGCCGAGTTCGGACTCAGGCTCGTCAAGGTCGGCGCCGGGTTCGGGCCGTTTTGGTTGACGGTGAAGGTCTGGCCGGCAATCGTCAGTGTCCCCGAACGCTGGCTGCTGGTATCATTGGTCGCGACCGTGTAGTTGACCGTCCCGTTGCCGCTGCCGCTCGCCCCTGAGTTGATCGTGAGCCAGGGGGCGTTACTGGTGGCGGTCCAATTGCAATTGCTGGGCGTGGCCACCTCGACGCTCCCGGTCCCGCTCGCCGGGCCGAAAGATTTGCTGCTGGGCAGAATGGTATAGGTGCAGGCCGTGGACGCCTGGCCCAGGATCGCGCGGATCCCATAGTTGCCCGGGCCACTCCCCACGTTGTCGATGATCTGGAAGGTCAGGCCACCATCAACCGAGCGGTAGGAGCGTCGTTTTGACGGAGGCGTCTGATCGAGGGCGAAGGGCATGACGCCCGCCTCGTGAGTAATGAAATAGCCCACGACGAAGTCGCCGGCATTGATCGTGACGTCAGGCACGTCGTAGAGATTGAACTGATCCAACGCATGCACCGTTGCCGGCGCCGGTTGCAGGGAGACGCCGTTGATGTTCGTGGCCCCGCCGGAATTGGTCCCGACCACCACGGTCAAAGCATCTCCGATTTGCACGCCTTTGTCTTTACCGAAAAAGATGGAAACCGCCGACAGCGTCGCCGGGTAGCTGGCCGGGGTGAGCCGGTTGACGCGGTAGCTGGTCCCGCCGTTGGTTAATCCGCGGAAGTCTTCGAATGAGCCGTCATCAACCGCCAGGCTGTTAGTTTGGCTCGGTGGCGGCTGGACGGTAATCCTTTTGAGGATCGTGCCGCCAGCGCCGACCGCATAGCCGACCCCGGCGCTGTCGAAGGAGACGCCGCGCAGGTCCGTCGTCACGCCGCTCGGCTCAGGCGCCCAAGTGGCGCCGCCATCATTCGTCGTCAGAATCAGGCCGCCGTCCCCGACCGCCCAACCACGCTGGACATTCAGGAAGTGGACGCTGCGCAGATGCGCCGTCGTCCCGCTGCTCTGCGGTGTCCAGTTGGCGCCGCCGTTGGTGGTCTTCAAAATGGTCCCGTGATCTCCCACCACCCAGCCGTAGTTGGCGTCCAGCATGTGGATGCCGTCAAGCGACTGCGACGTGCCGCTGGTTTGATTGGTGAAAGTCGGTGTATCGCTGCTCGCGCTGGCGATGCGGACGATCAAGCCGCCTGCGCCGACCGACCACCCGTTGTTGGGGTCGATGAAGCAGACGTCTTGCAACGCGCTGGCGGAGGCAGTAGCGGACGAGATCGCCGTCGAGAGCGTGCCGTCGGCGGCAACATCGTAGCGGAAGTGGAAATTCGCCGGAGCACTACCTTGGGTTCCGCCGCCCACCGCCCAGGCACTGGCGGAGGAGACCGGGAAGAGGCGGTTGCGGACCTGCGTGCCGCCGGTGTTGGTGAATGGGAAGACATTCCACGTCACGCCCCCGTCTTTAGTCCGGGCCAGGGCTTGCGCGCTTCCCACCCAGCCGATCTTTTGATTGAGGAAGCGCACCGAATTGAGGCTGCTCACTGGGCTGATGCCTGTCGTTTGGGATTCCCAAGTGATGCCGCCGTCGGTGGTGTGAAGGAGCGTGGCGTTGGCCCCGGCCACCCAGCCTTCATTCTCGGTGATGAAATGAACGGCATTGAGCGTGCTGGTCGTGCCGCTGTTGCGCTGGCTCCAGTGATCAGTCTGGGTTCCGTTAGCGCTCGATTGGCTGACCGTGAAGCCCTGGCCGGCGATCGTCACAATCGCACTCCGGGAGAGCGCGCCGGAGTTGGCGGCCACCGAATAGTTGACCGTCCCGTTGCCGCTTCCGTTACTGCCGGAGGTGATAGTGAGCCAGGAGGCGCTCTTGGTCGCCGTCCAGTTACAATCGCCCACCACCGTCACCGCCACGCTCCCATTGCCGCCGCTGGCAGGAAATGATTGGCTGGTGGGAGCGAGCGAGGCCGTGCATCCGGACTGCATCAACCTGGTGGCCCGCCGGCCTAACCGCGCTGTGCGGGAGCGGGCGCCAGGTTCAGCATCGTTGATTTCTCGATTGGTCCGGCCTCCTGGAGGCGCGATCTCAGAGAGTTTACTTTTTTCCGTCTCGTGACTGCCCTTGGCCGCCACCTTCAAATTAAATAGCTTGATGATTCCCGCGCCAAAGCTCAGCGAGCCGATCAGCGCGATCCCCAGAGCCAATTCGGCCAACAGCTTCTTACCTTTCGTCCGGTTCTTCACAGGGGCACTCTCTCCTTCGGCGCTGTCCACAGCTTAAGTCAGTCAAGTTTTAATGGTTCGACAGTCAATCTAGTAAGGCGGGCGGTGATGACCGCAATGACTACCTAATGCTTGAACAGCGATTGGTTTTAGGTTTTTCTCCCAAGCTCATTCGGTTATGGCTCAACTAGACCAAGCCTGATCTCAACCACTAGCTGGGGAAGGGTGCTCGGCCAGGAGCCAGCAGATGGCGAGATTCCGGCGTGGCGCTACTTTGGTTGTCTTATTTATGGAATATGCGCATTGCGGGGAAATGACCAGAATTAAAACGTGAATTGAGGCAGAGGGAGGGGAAGAGAGGAATTGAATCGGTTTGCAATTGAGTGTAGGGCAAACTGTTAGTTTGCCTGGCTTCCAAGCGGCCGAGTTTCAAGCAGGGCAAACTAACAGTTTGCCCTACACTGTTCTGCCATTCGCTCTAGATGTAAGGGACAGTACCGCGTCTCCACTGAGCTGAAATCAGCTCGCCCGGCGGCGCAGCAGCACGCGGTCGGTATAGACGACGACCGGCTCGTCGTTCTGATTGACGACCTTGGTCTCGAACGCCACCACGCCACGCGTCTCATCCTTGGGCGTCAGCTCCACCACGCGCTTCTTGACCAGGATCGTATCCCCGATGAAGACCGGTTTGGTGAAGCGCAGCTTGTCGACGCCGTAGAAAGCGATGACCGTGTCGTTGGTGTGGCCCATCTGGACGGTCAGGCCGGTCGAGATGCTGAAGATGAGGGCGCCGTGGGCGATCCGCCGCCCGAACGGCCCGCACCGCGCGAACTCTTCGTTCATGTGCAACTCGACGAAGTCGCCCGAGAGTCCGGCGAACGCCACGATGTCCGCCTCGGTGATCGTGCGCCCTTTCGTCGTGAAGGTGTCATCTAGCTTGTAGTCGTCGTAGAACATGCTCACTCCCATCAGTCAGGTTGAAAGTTAGAAACACTGCCGCCGGCTCGGACCCTTAAACTCGAAGCTCGAAACTTTTCACGCGGCCGGCAGAATCATGCGAAAGCGCGTGCCGACACCGACTTTCGAGTCCACCTCAATGCGGCCGTTGTGCAGTTGCACGGCGCGGAAGGCCTGGGCCAGCCCGATGCCGCTGCCTTGCGGCTTGGTCGTGAAGTAGAGGTTGAAGATCTTCTCCCGGTCTTCCTCGGGGATGCCCGGGCCTTGGTCGCTGACGGCGATATGAACCTGGCCGTCATGGTCGCGGGCGGTGGCGACGATCAGACGCCCACCGTTAGGCATCGCCTGGCAGCCGTTGATGACGATGTTGAGGAGCGCCTGCTTGAGCATGTCCGCGTCGGCCTTGATCCGCAGCGGCCCTTGTTCGTAGTGCTCCACGACCTCAATCCCCTTGACGCTGGCGTCGGCCGCCAGCAGCATGACTTCGCGCACCAGGGTGTTGGCATCGACCGTGTGCAGCTTCAACTCGACCGGGCGCGTGAAATCGAGGAAGGTCTGGACGACGCGGTTGAGCCGGTTGACTTCAGAGGTGAGGATGTCGATGTGCGTCCGCGGGTCCAGCCCCGCCTCCAGCTTGGCGTGCAGCAATTCGAGGTGGAGCACCATCGCATGCAGCGGGTTCTTGACCTCGTGGGCGACGCCGGAGGTGATGCGGCTCAGGGCGGCGAGTTTGGTCGCGTAGTTGAGCTGCGTCTCCAGGCGTTGCAGCGACTCGAAGTCGCGGAGCGTCAGCAGCGCCCCCGCCGGCTGCCCGCGGTCGACGAAGAGTTGTAATGAGGCGACGATGGTTTGCGGCTCGGAGCCGTTGGCGGAAACGGTCATCGTCTCTTGCAGCGACTGGTGAACCATAAAGGCGCGTTCGGTGAGCGCTGAGAGCGGGTGGTGGCGGCCGAGCGCATCGGCGAGGTGCCGCCCGCGCAGCGCCGCGTGACTCCCGCTGAGCAGACGCTCGGCCTCGGGGGTCGCCATAATCACCCGGCGCTCGCGGTCCAGCAGCAAGACGCGCTCGGAGAGGCTCCCGACCACCTGCCGCAACTGGTCGCGCACGGCCTCGATCTCCGTGCGGCTGCCGGCGAAGCGGCGGCCCAGCACGCGCAGCCGCTGCGTCACATTATGGAGTTCGCCTCCGTTCTCGGTTTCTTGCTGCTCCCCTTGGGCGGCGCTCTCGGCCACTAACTGCTCGATGCTCGTCAGCAGTTGGCTGAGCGGCCGCAGGACCAGGTTGGAGGAGAAGACGGCAATCAGCATCCCGAGCCCGATCACGGTCAACGCCACAATCAAGGTCAGCCGGACGGGCGCTTGGAGTTCGCGCCGCAACCTATCGGCCCTCACCCCCGCGACGATCTTCCCGAAAGGCCGCTGGCTCAGGCTGACCGGGGTCGCGATCTCATAGACTTGTTGCCCGCGCCAGAGGCTGAGGAACTGGCGGTACCAGCGCTGGCGCTCCAGCTCTTCGACCAGCCGAATCTGCCCCGCCACTTGGCGCAGGTTTTGTGGGTCGGCCTGCGTCAGGGTATCGCCTTCGGCGGAGACGATTGCTAGGTAAGCGAAGTCTTCACTGAGACTCGCTTCCAGCAGCGGGCGCACAATCGGGTCCGAGCTGATGGCGCGCTGCGGGGGCTCTTGCGGGTTGCGCAGGATGGCCTGCTGGACGGAGTAGAAGAGGTGGTCGGCGACCGGCTTCTCAACCTCACGCAGCGCGGCGAGTTTGGCATTGAGGAGCCGCGAGAGGTTGAAGGCCGTCAACGTGCCGACCGCGGCCAGCAGCAGCGCGATAATCACCGTTAGGTGTCGAGTGCGGACACTCGGATTCCATCTCATGGGAGCCAAGAATACTTAAGGGCAATGCGGATTCCGACCTAAGCCATCACTTTAGACCGATGCCCCCTCACCTTTCAAGTGCCCGCGCGCAAGGGAGCAGTCCGTGCAGCGTGAGCGACCTGACGGCCTCGTGAGAGGCGCTCTTGGTAGATGTCAGGTCGCTCACGCTGCACGGACTGCTCCCAGATGGCGTGGTTCGATTTAGAAGGTGATCTTGAGCGCCAACTGAAGAATGCGCGGGTCGTAGGCCGAGACGAACCCGCCGAAGCTGCTGGCGGGGATGCTCGCGCGGCCTTGGACGCGCACGTCAGTGAGGCCCAGTTGATTCAAGAACAGGACGCCGTTAGTGTTGCCGTTCACCTCTTTGAAGTTGACCCGGTTGAAGAGATTGAAGGCGTCCAGGCTCACCTCCACCGCGCGCGGGCTGTCGGGGCTGAAGGGGAAGCGCCGCGCGAGCCGCAGGTCGACGGAATAAAAGGCCGCGCCCTTGCCGGTATTGCGCCCGACGGCCCCGGCTGGCGCCGGAGTGTTGGTGACGTACGGGCGGTCATTGGAGTTGTTGTCGCTGTTCACATCGATCCCCGTCGTGATGTTGAAGGGGAAGCCGCTGCGGGCCGTGAAGATCGGCGCGAGGATGAAGTTGGCCAGCCAGGGCGACTTGAACGGGCTTTCGAGCACGGCCGAGAGCGAGAGCCGCTGGCGCACGTCGAATAATGACAGGCTGCGCTCCGCCCGCGCATTGAGCGGGTCCTGCGGCCCCTGGCCGAAGTTCAAATCCGTCGCGTCGTCAATCGCTTTGCCGAGCGTGTAGGAGGCGAGCAGTTGATAATGCCGGCTGAAGCGCCGGCCGACGGACGCGGCCAGACCGTGATAGATCGAATTGCCGGCCGTCTCAATCGAGAAGTCGGCCAGCAGCGCCGGGTTGGCGCGCCCGAGCAGCAACGGCCGCCCGAAGGCGTCGAGCTGGGCCGGCGGGCAGTTGGGCAGGCTGCAGATCGGCCGCGCGTTGACCTGGCGGTTGCGGACGATCTTCAGACCATGGTTGACCAGGTAATTGACCGAGACGTTCCAATTCTGGCCGAGTTGCTGGTCGATGCCGAAGCTCCCCTGGATGGTGTAGGGGTTGACCGCCCCGTCGTCGAGCCGCTGCTTCAACTTGTTCGTGCTCGTGGTGCGCGTCAGGCCGAGCAGCGATTGATAGGCGGCTTCGGGAATGATCCGCGTTGAGGGCACGGTCAAGAGGCCGCTGGCGACGAGTTGCTGGAAGAAGCAGAACGACGGTTGGCCGGTCGGGCCGATCGCCGCGCCGCAGAGCGAGGTCGGTGAGATCGGCGTCAGGCGCGGATCGGCTGAGACCAGAATGTTGGTGATCTGCTCGTTCTTGCCGAGGATCTTCGCCGCGAACGCCGTCGCCTGGTAGAGCGGTTGGTAGTAGACGCCCGCGCCGCCGCGAATCACCGTCCGCCCGTTCTTGAACGGATCGTAGGCGAAACCGAAGCGCGGCCCAAAATTGTTGGTGTCGCGATGCACGCCTTCGGGCTGGATCTCGTAGTCGTAGCGGATGCCGAAATTCAAATGCAGCGACCGGGTGGCCTGCACGCTGTCTTGGAAGTAGAGCGCGATTTGGTGGCCGTCGAGCTTGGCGTTCGGGTCGCCGAAGCCTTGATTGATCGCGCGCATCAAACCGAAGTTGACATGCTGAATGGTCGTCAGCGGCTGCTGCGTGATGACGGGCACGAGGTCCGGCCGCCCCAAGCCCAGCGGCTTCGGGGTGCTGAGCAGCGTCATGAGCTGCGTGGTCTGCGCACTCCCGAGCAACAGCGCGGGCGGCACTTTCAAGTTCGCAAAATCGAGCGAGCCGCCGAGGAAGATCGGATTGAAGACGTCGAAGGTGAACCGGTTGTAGTCAACCCCCAGCTTGAGGTTGTGCTTGCCGAGCGCGTAGCTGAAGTTGTCCAGCAACTGATACCGGTGCTGCAAGCGGTCGGACGGGGTGGTGAACTCGCGGCCGAAGGTGCCGATGCCGGAGATGTTGAAGCGCGGGCCGAACGGATCGATCGTGTCGGCATTGAACACGGTGCGGACCGCCTGGAAGCGCAGTTCGTTGATCGCCCGTGAACTGAAGACGCGATTGTAGCCGGCGACGAAGGCGAGGTCGTGAATCGCGATGTCGAAGCCCGCGGAAGGCGCGAGCAGGCCGCCGACGCCGACGCCGTGCTGGCTGTTGTTGGTCAGGCTGGCGCGGAAGAGAAGTTGATCTTTCTGGCTGGCGGCATGGTCGAGGCGGAAGCTGCCGGTGCTCTGCGTCTCCTGCACCGGGAACGCTCCGTTCGAGCGCGCCAGCAGGTTATAGGTCAGGCGATTGATCGGGGAGAAATTGCCGAGCAGCGGCGGGCCGGGGAACGGGCTGGTGGGCGAAGTGATGAGCAGGGCCGCGATCTGCTGCCCCGTCGCGACGACCTGGGGGATGCCTGAGCCGAGGAGTGTGTTGATCAAGTCTTTCTGCCCGGCCGTCGGCTCCAAGATCGAAGGGTCGGCCAGGATCGTAGTGAACGCCGACTCGCGGCGGAACAAGCCTTCGTAGGCCGCGAAGAAGAAGGTCTTGTCTTTGACGATCGGCCCGCCGAAGGTGAAGCCGGGCTGGTTGCGCTTGAAGGGCGGCTTGTTCGGCAGGCGGGTGGCGAAGGTGTTGCGCGCGTCGAGCCGCTCGTTGCGGAAGTAGTCGTAGACGCTGCCGTGAAATTGATTGGTCCCGCCCTTCGAGACGATGTTGATCGCGCCGCCGCTGGCGCGGCCGAATTCGGCGCTGAAGCTGCTGCGGTTGATCTGGAATTCCTGCACCGCCTCCTGGCTGATGGTCGGGCGGACGCCGTTGTTGGCCACGTCGTTGTTGTCCACGCCGTCAATCGTCACGTTGTTCGAACGCCCGTTCTGGCCGGCGAAGGAGAGCCGCGAGGTAGGGAGTTGCGGCAGCAAGGCGTTGGTGACGGCCGGGTTCTCTTCGACCACGCCGGGCGTGAGCAGCGTGAAGCTCAAAAAATTCCGCCCGTTGATCGGCAGGTTTTGAATCGGCTTTTGGGTCAAGGTCTCCGCCTGGTGTGTCCGCTCCGTCTCAATCACCGGCGCTTCGGCTCCGACCACTTCGACGTCGGTGGTGACCGTGCCGACTTGCAAGTCGAAGTTGATCTCCGCGGTTTGACCCACCGTCAGCGTGAGACCCTTGCGGAGCTGGGTGGTGAAGCCTGTGGCTTCGACCCGCACCTCATACTCCCCGGGCTGCAGCAGCGGGATGCGATAGTTGCCCGAATCGTCCGTCGTGGTCGAGCGCGGGACTTGAGTCGCGACGTTCGTGGCCGTAACCGTGGCCCCCGGCACGGCGGCCTTCGACGGGTCGAACACCGTGCCTTTCAAATCGGCCGACGAGACCTGCGCTTGCGGCCACGCCATTGGGGCGCACAAGCAGCCGGCGCAGATGACCGTCAGTGCCCAGATGTATTTCTTTACCATGTTAGCCTCCTTGGAAGAGATGGGTAATTTTGGGTGCGTTACAAGCTCATCAACTATGTGGCGGCGCCGCCTCTGTGCCTTCGCTCATCTCCTGGACTCTTTGAGCAGCGGAGGCCCCGGCCTGCACACACAACTGAGACTCAAGCTCGTGACCTCGCGCTTGAGCGGTAAGTCAGTCGGAGATGGGTTTTCATTCGCTGAACTAAGCTAAGCATTTTGCGCAGGGAAGTCAATGGCCGGGCCTTTGCGTTCCGGCTCCGGAAGGAAAGCTGGAGCGCCCATCGCCAGATGCTCTAAAAATAGTTTGGTCTGGTCAACTATTTTGTATATAATGCTCCCGCCCAACCGTTCGGTTGGGCCGCAACCAGGCGTAACTCGATTCATACCGCAAACAGACATCACACAAGCGCGAAGTAACGGACAGCATTCCATCTGAGGCTAGCTGGGGATTGAACATTGGGAGCCGTGCTTGTCAGCGACGCTTTCGTCCCTGAGAGCCAGTTGCTCCCCGAGAGGGTGGCCTGCTTCTCAGCATGCCGCTCTCTTCAAGTCTACTTTCGAACGTCAATCTTGCGGCGCCACGCACGCGCCCACAACTAAGCAATAAGGAGAAGAACCCATGCAACGTTCCGCCAGTCGTTTGCTATTTCTTTTGCTCTGTTTGGTCCTCGCGTCCATTTCGTGGGCGCAGGCACCGACCGGGACCATCTCCGGCACCGTCTACGATGAGTCCGGCGCAGTCATCACGAACGCCTCCATCACGATTCGCAACAAAGCCACCGGGATTGAGCGCAAACTGACCTCATCTGCCGAGGGCACCTTTTCCGCCGCGGCGTTGGCCGCCGGCGAGTACGAAGTGGTGGTCCAAGCCACTGGCTTTAGCACCCTCCAGCGGGAAGCGACTGTCTCCACCGGCGAAGTCGTGACCGTGGAGATGAAGATGCAGGTCGGTAAGGCGACCGAGATTGTGACCGTGGAGGCCGCCGCCGCTCAGATCAACTACGAGTCTCACTCAATTGACGGCGTGATCACGCGCCAGAAGATTCAGGAACTCCCCTTGAATGGGCGCAGCTTCTTGCAACTCGCCTTCCTGGAGCCGGGCGTGACGGCCAGCCCCGGCACGACCTCGCAGTACAACTCGCTCTTTTCGGTCTCGGTGCTCGGCGGCGAGTCGAACAAGACTGCGATCACTGTGGATGGCGGCAACGTCCGCAATTCGATCGAAGGCAATACGGGCATGAACTTCTCGCAGGAAGTGGTGCAGGAGTTCCAACTCTCGTCGGCCAATTTCGACCTCTCGACCGGCATCACCAGCGTTGGCGCGGTCAACATCGTCACCCGCACCGGCGGCAATCAGTTCCACGGCTCCGGGTACTTCTTCTTCCGCGACCACAACATGGCCGCCTATCCGGGCCTGAATCGGAACGCGCTCAGCCCCGATCCGTTCTTCGTCCGCCGCAACCCCGGCGTCTGGGTCGGCGGTCCGATCAAGAAGGACCGCGTGTTCTTCTTCGTCAACTATGAGTACTCGAACCAGACCCAGGTCTTCACCGTGCAGCCCGACCTGCCGTCGGTGGCCGGTTTGGCGGGCAACTTCCCCAGTCCCTATCGCAGCCACTTGTTTAGCACGCGCTTCGACGTGAAGGTCTCGGATAAGCATAGCCTGTTTGCCCGTTACTCGCATGACCAGAACAAGGGGGTGGGTCCGAACGGCGGGTCGCCGCTACCGTCGAACTGGCTGCAAAACCGGAATTTCTCCGACCAGAGTGTGCTCGGCGTGACCTCGATACTGAAGCCGACCCTGGTCAATGACTTCCGCTTCAATTACACCTATTGGCAGAACCGCAACCTCTTTGCCGATCAGACGACCTGCCCGAACTGCATCGGCCTCGGCTTCCCGAATACGACGCTGCAGGGTTCGAGCAACTTCGCCGTCGGCAACACCACCAACGCGACCCAGGGCCGCGACCTGCGCCGCTTCACCTTCCTTGACACGGTGAGCTGGCAGAAGGGCTCGCATCGGCTCCGCTTCGGCACCGAGATCGAACACGCACCAGGCACCGGCTTTTGGGGCTATTGCGATCCTGGATGTGTGACCTTGGCTTCGCCTGAGTTCACCAGGAGCGTCGTCCCGGCGGCGACCCTCGCGGCACTCTTCCCCAAGCTGCCGACGGTGATCCGCACCAATGACGACCTGTTGAATCTGCCGCTCCTGGGCGCCGTGATCGGCGTCGGCGATCCGTCGCAGCCCCCGCCGTACAACATCGGCCAGGCGAAACAGAACAACCGCTACCGCTTCTTCGGCCAAGACTCCTGGAAGCTCAGGCCGCGCTTCACGCTCAACTACGGCCTGGCGTGGAACTTCGAGAGCACGCTGGTGAACCGCGACCTGGACAAGCCGAAATACCTGGCCCCGATCTACGGCAGCGATTTGTCGCCGACGAATAATAACTACAATAACTTCTCGCCGTCGCTCGGTTTTGCATGGAACATTGATAAGAGCAACAAGACAGTCGTCCATGGTGGCGCCGGGATCTACTGGGAGACCGAGCTCCTGTGGCGGCGTTTGCAGGAGCGCGCCTTCATCGGCCCGATAGGCAACGGCCGCATTCAGTATCCGACTTCCGGGTTCACAAATATCAAAGAATTTGCACCCAGCCTCACCTTCCCAGGTATCTACAACCTCAGCTTGGGCGGGGTCCTGATTCCGGCCGGAGCCGCTCTGCCGCACGGCCAACTCACCAACCTGACGCTCGGCCAGTTCCTGCAGATCTACCAACAGCAGATCGGCGCGGTCAATCAAGCGTTAGCTCCAAAGAACCTCAACGATCTCTCCGTGCGCAATATCCAGATCAACAAGGCCGCCAATCAACTCTATCCGCATGACTACCCGGTGCAGCGCAGCTATCACATGAACATCGGGGTGCAGCGCGAGTTGCGGCACGACCTGGTGATCTCGGTCGATTTCGTGCGGCGCGTGTTTGTCAACACGCTACTTGGCGAACTTGACCTCAATCGGTTTAATCGCTTCCTCAATGTCAACGGGGTGCCCACGCAGTCGCCGGTGATCCCGAAGTGCACGTCGGCGCAAGTCGCAGCGCGAAACCCGAATGACCAGTGCTCGAACGGACCCATCACCTTCTGGGTGCCGGGGGGCCGAGGCGTCTACAACGCGTTGCTCGTCAAGCTCGACAAGCGCTTATCCAACCGTTTCTTGTTCACCGCCTCCTACGCGCTGACGGCTCAGAGCGGCATCAATGGCATCACGAACCTGGATAACTATTTCGAGACTTATGGCCCGCAGGGTTCACGCCACCTCCTGAATGTCTCGGCGCTCGTAGACCTGCCGTGGAACTTCCAACTCGGCTTCATCTCGTCGATGGCGAGCCGAGGGCCGGTCATGCCGGTCGTCACCGGCGTTGACCTTGACGGTGATGGTAATACCACCACCCCGATCCCCGGGGTCAAGTTCAACTGCTTCAACCGTGGTTGCGGCAAGAGCGACCTGGCGCAGGCGGTCCAGGCTTGGAACCAGCAGTACGCCGGGAAGAAGGATGCCCGCGGCCAGACCATCCCGACACTGACGCTGCCGGCCAACTACCAATTAGGTGATAACTTCAGTTCGCAGGACATTCGCCTGACGAAGAGCTTTACGTGGAGAGAACATTACAAGCTCTCGGTCTTTGCGGAGATGTTCAATGTCTTCAATGTTGCCAACCTGAGCAGCTTCAACTTCAATCTCAATAATGCGAGTACGTTTGGTCAGCCGACCCAGCGCACCTCGCAGGTGTTCGGTTCCGGCGGCCCGCGGGCTCTGCAACTCGGCGGCCGGATCAGCTTCTAGGTCCGGCCGTCAGTCACGCAATCGGACCTCAAGCAATAAAAGCCGGGGAGAGAAACTCATCTCTCCCCGGCTTAGATTTTGTGTGTGAGGCAGCGTTCACATTTTCCAGGCCGTGAAACTGGCCATGGCAGAGTTGACCGATCCCCACGATCACTTTTTCAAAACCCTGCTCGGTCGCCCCGAGGCCGCCGCCGACTTTCTGACTAACTATCTGCCGCCGGAAGTAGCCGACGTATTGGATCTAATGGCGCCACAGTTGATCAAGGACTCATTCGTCGACGCCTCTCTCCAGGAACATCTTTCCGATTTGCTCTATCGCGTGAGATTGAAGCGCGGGGGCGAGGCTTATGTCTATGTGCTTTTCGAGCATAAGAGTGTGCCGGACAGGTGGGTCGCCTTTCAGTTGCTGCGCTACCTGGTGCGCATCTGGGAGCAAGCGCTTCCGGAGAAGGTGAAGAAGCTGCCGCCGATCTTCCCGCTGGTGCTCTATCACGGGCGAACGCGGTGGCGTGTAGCGCGCAACTTCAGCGCGTTGGTCGCTTGGGATGAGGCGGCCGTGCTACGGAGGTATGTGCCGGAGTTTGAATACCACCTGTGTGACCTCTCGGCTTATGATGAGGACGAGATCAAGGGGGCGGTCTTCTTGCAGGTGGGTCTGTTAGTGCTGAAGCACATCTTTAACCGGGAGCTGAGGACTCGGCTGCCGGAGATTTTGAAGCTCTTGCCAGTGCCGGAGCAAAGTGCGTTAGAATATCTGCGGACGGTTTTGTACTACCTGTCGAAAGGGACCAGGAAGGTCACGGAAACTGAATTTGCGGAAGCGCTGAAGAAAGCGTTTCCGAAGGAAGGGGAAAGAGCAATGCAGGGCACGATTGATTCCTGGATTCAAGAAGGACGGCAAGAAGGACGGCAAGAAGGACGGCAAGAAGGTGCCGCAGCGGTCACGCTGCGGCAGCTCCAACGCCGGCTGGGGACAGTGGAAGTTGAGACGCAAGCGCGCATCCAAGCGCTCCCGGTCGAGCAGCTTGAGCAACTCGGCGAAGCCTTGCTCGACTTCAACTCGCCGGATGACTTGGCCGCCTGGCTGCGCGAGCATATTACTGGCTAACTCGCCGCGTACTTTTGTCATTTGCCAGCCGTGAGCTAGCCGCCGCCGGAGTGGAAAACCATGAAGAGGCCAACCTTCTCCCTCATCATCTCCTCGCTATTTGCTTTGGCTCTCCCCGTAGCCGCGCAAAACTGCATCATCCGCGGCAAGGTGCGAGCGCCGTCCGGGGCGACGCTGACCAATATCATCGTTGAGCTGTGGAAGAGCGGGGCCAAGCTCGCCCAGACGGTGACGACCAGCGATGGCGACTTTGCTTTTTCCGGTCTGGCTCCCGCCACCTACGAGATTGTCGTCCAACACGACGGCTACCAGCCCGCCTCCGAGCGGGCCGAGTTTTACTTCGAGCGCAATGCGGCCATCACGGAGGCCATCTCACTTGAAATCCGGCTCAAGCCCATTGCTGGAGCAGTCAGGGCTTCGCCTAGCACAACCTTCGCGCAGGAAGTGCCCTCCGCTGCGCGCCTCGCCTTCGAGCAGGCCCTCGCTAAGCTCAAAGAAGGGCGCTCCAGTGAAGGCTTGGCCAAGCTCAAAGAGGCGGTCGCGATCTTTCCTGACTACTTCAATGCACAGCTCACCCTCGCCGCCGAGCTGAGCCGGCAGAACCAAACGCTAGCGGCGCTCGAGGCGCTCGAACACGCCCGCCGCGTCAATGACCGCGACGCGCGCGTCTACCGCCTCTTCGGCGAGCTCATGGCCCGGCAGCAGAAGTTCGTCGTCGCTGAGTTCGCCTTCCGCGAGGCCGTCCAGCGCGACGCGACTCACGCGCCTTCGCATCTCTCTCATGCCGTCACCCTCATCGAGCTGGCCCTCCGGGACTCTGACCCTCAACGCCGCCGTGAGCAACTCGACGAGGCCGAGCGCGAATTGAACCGGGCGCTTGAGCTGAGTGACCGCAAGCTGGCCGCCGCTTACTTCCAACTCGGCCGCCTCCACGAGCAACGCGGCGACCGGAAAGCAGCCGCCAGCGCGCTTGAGACCTACCTCAAGTTGCAGCCTGACGATAAGAATGCCCCCGCCATTCGCGAAGCTATCGCCAAGCTCAGTCAGCCCTAGGCGGGGCTGGCGGGCCGCAATAATTGTTTTGCCTGATCGCTCTCCTGGTATACAATGCCTCCGTCCGACCGTCCGGTCGGGCAAAGAAAGCGCATTACTTTATCTCTAATCACGAAATCACAAACCGACAACGCATCGGGCGGCATTCCGACTGACGGCTAGCTGAGCGGCGAAGAACGGGCGCAGTACAAGTTCAAGCGCTCCTCTGTCCCGGTTGGACATGGCACTCGTTAATGGAGATGCTTGAGGCATCCGGCTCTCTTTCAAACTTAATTCGCTAATCAGTAAGGCAGCGACATCAGCCGTCAATGAGCCTTGAGGGTTGATGACCTCTCTTCAGCTCAAGGTTGGGCCGGGGCACCGGCTCCGCCCGGCCTACTGGAAGCCGTAGGTCGCCCCGGACGGCAACAGAGCAGCTCACCGGCCAGACGAAGACACAACTAAGGAGATAGACCATGCGATTCCGCCATCTACAACACGCCTCTTCAGGGTTTCTGTTGATTCTATGTTGCGCCTGCCTCGCCTTGGCGCAGGCGACCAACGGCAGCATCCACGGCACCGTCAAAGATCAAACGGGTGCGGTCTTGCCTAGGGCCACGGTCACCGTCAAGCACGTCGAAACCAATGCCGAGAGGAAAGAGGTGACCACGGAGGAGGGGACCTATATTGCCGACAACCTGCAGCCCGGCGAGTACGAAGTCACGGTCGAAGCCCCGCACTTCCAAAAACAATTACAGCGCATCACGGTGTTGACCAGCAGCAATGTGGAGGCGGATTTTTCGATGACCGTGGGCGCCAGCAGTGAGACCGTGGTGGTGACTTCCGAGGCCGGACAGCTCAACACGAGCGATTACAAAGTTGACGGCGTCATCACCCGCGAGCGGATTGAAAACCTGCCCCTGAACGGGCGCAGCTTCCTCTCACTCGCCGCGCTGGAACCGGGCGTGGACGTGACCTACAGCGCCAACCCCGGCACCTTCCCCAATAACTATTTCCGCGTCTCGATTGCCGGCAGCACCCAATCATTGACCCGCATCTCCGTTGACGGGGCCAACGTCAATGACCGCGTCACGGGCGGCACCTCGCAGAACTTCTCGCAGGAGACCGTCCAGGAGTTCCAAATCTCGACCTTCAACTTTGACCTCTCGGTCGGGAACACGTCGTCGGGGGCCGTGAACATCGTCTCCCGCACCGGCACCAATCAGTTTCATGGCAGCGGATTCTACTTCTTCCGCGATCACAACATTGCAGCTTTTCCGGCGCTCAAGCGCCCGGACGATCCCAGCGCCTTCAATCCCGGCTTCAACAATCCCGACCTGCGCCAGCGGCTGGTAGATCCCTTCTTCGTCCGGCGCAATACGGGCGTCAACCTGGGCGGCCCCGTCAAGAAGGACAAGCTCTTCTTCTTCTCCAACTTCGAGTACACCAATCAGGTGGGCGCCCAGACGCTGAACTTCACCAACCCGCTCTTTGCTGGCTTCAGCCACGTCGGGCAATTGCCTTTCCGGGGCAAGCTCTTTAATACCCGCTTAGACTACAAGCTGAATAACAAGCACACCGCCTACCTGCGCTACAGCCAGGACGTCAACACCAACCTCAGCAGCTCCAGCAACCTGGAATCGACCTGGACCTCCAGCCGCAACTATGCCTATCAGGTAAATCTAGGCGTGACCAGTGTGCTCACCCCGCGCCTGGTGAATGAGTTTCGGGATTCCTTCTCGTACTTCAGCAACCAACTGCGTCCGCCCGATGCTTCGGAGTGCAGCAACCTACTCTACTGCTTCGATCTGAACGGGCCGCGCATCGGCGGCTTCGGCCTGACGATTGGCAATGACAACAACGTCACCCAGCATCGCATCCTGCGCACCTATCAGTTGAATGAAAACATCTACTGGCAGAAGAGCGCTCACCGCATCCGCTTCGGCGGCAATTGGGAGCACTACTACGGCCACGGGAGCTGGGCCCGCATCTACCAGGGCTCTTTCAATCTCTACGATCCAGCCACGCTCGGGAATTTGCCGGACAAGACGCTCTACAACAATCTCCCCGCGACGCTGCGCACGACGACGGCGGGCCTGCCGACCCTGGCTGACATCTTGAAGCTCCCGGTCAACGGCAACATCAATGTCAGCGTGGGAGACGCGAAGCAACCGCCGGCTTATCACGCGCATGATCAGGCGCGCAATAACGCCTACCGTCTCTACATCCAGGATACCTGGCAGGTCCGGCCAAAGTTTAATTTCAGCTACGGGCTGGCGTGGTCTTTCGATGACAACCTCGTCAGTCATGACCTGGACAAGCCGGAGTATCTGCGGCCAGTCCTCGGCGGGGCGAATGCCGATCTCAGGCCGACGCGGCAGGACTACAACAATTTCCAGCCGTCCATCGGCTTTGCCTGGACGCTCGGGAAGCAGAACAAGACCGTCATCCGGGGAGGCACGGGGATCTATAACGCCTCGCCCAACTCGTTCTATACCCGGCTCGGCGAGCGCGGTTTTCTCGGCCCGGCGGGCAATGGCTTAGTCCCATTGGATTCCTCGTTGGTGCCCAATCCGTTTGCGGGCCAGACCATTCCTGGAACAGGTGTCCCCGCTCAGCCGGCGACGCTGCGCTTCACCCAGCCGACCACTTTCAGCGGCCAGGACGCGGCTAGCTTGATCGCGAGCATCAGAAGCCAACTGGCGTCAAGGTGGGGAACCGGCCAGGACATCTCGATCCGGGGCATCGAGGTCACCAAGCAGGCGGTCGGGGCTTCGGGTGAGGGCATCTTTATGAGCGACCTGACCACGGGCTACACTTTCCATGTCACGGCCGGGGTGCAAAGAGAGATCGCCCGGAATCTGATCCTGACGGCTGATTTCGTCATGCGGCGCGGGGTTCACTTTGGCGGCACCGAAGCCGGTTTCGGGGTCGACGTCAACCACTTCACCCGGCCCAAAGTGACGGCCGTCAACCCGACTACCGGGGTGGTGACTTTCACGCAGGACCCGGTCATCCCGGTCTGCACCACCGCCCAATTAGCGACCCCCAAATTCCCGTGTTCCTCGAGCGTCATCCTCGCCTACTGGTCCGGGATCAGCACCCGGTATACCGGCCTGCTGATGAAACTCAACAAGCGCTTCAGCAACGGCTGGCAGTTCACCGCTTCCTATGCCCTCTCGCGGTATTGGCTTAACACGAATTCGAATGTCAATGCCGTCAGCATCGACCATCTCTACGAGACCGCCGGGATCGGTGGCGGTGATGTGCCCCACCGCTTCACCTTCAGCGGCTTTTATGAGTTGCCTGCTTACAAAGGCGAGAGCCGGCTGCTGCGCGGGCTGCTCAATAGCTGGCAAGTCGGGCTGATTTCAGACATGAGGAGTGCGCCCCCGCTGAATCCAAATATTGGGATCGATCTTGACGGGGATGGCATCTCCCGGTTCACCCTGCCGGGGATTCCGTGGAATGGTTTCGGCCGCGGCTATAGCGCGGACGATATTCGGAAGGCGGTCGATCAGTACAACGCGACCTATCCGACCCCGGATGTCAACGCCACCAACAAGAAGCGAACTCCGCAGAACCAGGTGATCCCGATCATCAAGTTGCCGGATAACTTCTCCAGCGGAGATCCTTTCTTCTCCCAGGATGTCCGCCTGACGCGGCTCGTCAGGATTGGCGAGAAGGTCAAGATGTCGCTGATCGTCGAGTCATTCAATGTCTTCAATATCGCCAACCTCACCAGTTACGGTAGTGGGTTGAATGCGCTGGTGGCCGCCGGCCAGGTCCAGCAAGCGACCTTCGGCCAGCCCGGTGACCGAGTCAACCAGATCTTCGGCACCGGCGGCCCGCGCGCCTTCCAGTTTGCGGCCAGGATTAGCTTCTAAACAGTCGCGCAGAAGGTGTCAGAAGCCCGACCGTGAGGGAGGGCGTGCCTGCATCAACGCGCCCTCCCTCACGGTCGGGCTTCTGACACGGCGACTGACCACGGACCATTACTTGATCACCGTGATCGGATTGGCGTAAATCCACGGCCGCTGCTCGCCATCCACTTCCAGCCAGACCTCGGCGCGATAAAGGCCAGGTTCAGTCACTGCCCATTCCGTCTCGTTTCCCGGCACCGTTTTGATCATCATCCCGTTGTGAAAGAGTTTGATGATGCCAGCGGCTGGAGCGGCAAGGCGGAGGCGTAGCCCGCGGGCGAACCGGACCTCGTCGCCCATGACGGCCGGCTGCTTTGATCGTGCGGCCGGCTCAGCGAGGAATGCGAAGCCCGTAGGATCACATAGCCAGTCGTGCGCGACGTAGGCGTGTCCTTGCTTGAGCGCTTGACGCACCGCCGGCTCGGTCAACTCGCGGGCTAAGATGTGAGTGGTCACGTAACTCAAGCTGCGTTCGTATGGATCGAGGTCGAGCCGCGCAATCAACTCGCCCGCCTTCCGATCTTTCACCATCTCGGCTACACGTGGCGCCTGCTCGGCCGTCACTTTTCGCGTTTCAGGCCCGCTGCCAATATACCCGATCTCAACCGCGTCAGAGCCGGCCGCCGTGATCGTGTAGCCCTGGTTATGATGGCAGTCGTTGGCGGCCACGCCGGTGAGGTGATGCGCCTGGCCGTCGCGGTCCCACTTGGCGATGATCGGCGCGAGGTAGTCCTGCTGGGCGCCGAAGACCTCCTGCGGGTATTCAGCCAGGGCACGCTCAAGCGCTGCCAATCGGTCCGGGTCGGTGAGCGAGCGCCGCAGCCAGAGCGTGAATTCGGTCTCGTCCTTGACGTCGGTGTGATGGTTGTAAATCTCCAGACCATCCAGTTGGTCCGTCGGCCAGTCGTATTTCTCCTCGACGTGCGAGAGAAAGATATTGCCGCCGTCGCGCTTGACGAGCTGGATGTAGTCGTCGCGGGTCGTCCAGCGCTCGGCCTTGATCGAGCGCATGGGGTAGACTAAAAATCCTTCGGCCTCGGCCCCTGGGATAAAGAGCACGCCCTCACGCAAGCCGCGCCAACTGTCGTTGATGAAGTCCCGCCCCTCACGCACGTGATCAGTGAGCATGACGATCCTCACCCCGGTCCGCTTGGCTGCCGCGAGCAATTCCGGCCGCGTCCCGCCGGTGTGCGCCGAGTCCTCGGCATGGGCATGAAGAATCCCGCGGTAATCTTCGTAGCCGGTCCGCAAAGCGACGGGGTGGCGTGTGCGCTCGTACCGCAAACGGTCTTCGTGCACGGCCCGGAGGCGTTCGGGTCGCATGCGCTCGACGCTCGTGTACTTGCGACCGGGTCCTAAATTGGCGTGAGTCGCCGCCTCCTGTGACCGCCCGCCGGTAGGAGGGTGGGTCACAGCCAGCAGCAGGCAATAGGTAAAAGGTAGAAGAAGGAATCTCACGGGTATACTCACCCTTCGCGCCTTAGCGAGAGACTTTACCTCTCGCTAAGGCGCAAAGAAAGAGCAATGGTTGCCCTCATCACATATCACTGCTTAATTCGCCCGAAGTCATCTTGCAAGCGCACGATGTCGTCTTCGCCGAGATAGCTGCCGCGCTGAATTTCAATGAAAGTCAGTCTTTCTTCCCCTGGGTTCTCCACGCGGTGCGCGGCGCCGGCGGGGATGTCGACCGTTTGACCCGGGCGCAAAATGATTTCCTCACCATCGAGCGTGACCTTGGCCGTGCCCTCAACGACCATCCAGTGCTCGGCCCGGCGCGCGTGTTTCTGGTAGCTCAGCCGTTTGCCGGGCAAGACCTCGATCCTTTTCACCTTGTATCCGTCGGCCTCGTCGAGCACCGTAAAGCTTCCCCAGGGGCGCTCGTCGAATTTGGGAGAGTGATTGTTTACTTCTGCCATCGATTGCTCCGAAAAAAATGTCTATTCCTGTCAGGTTGCTGATGACTTCGCGATACGCCCTTTGCGGAGATCACAGCAACCTGACAGGTCGCTGGACGGTTATTTCTTGGCTGCGGTCCAGGAACCGCCGGCCACCTCGCTGTCCTGCCCTTTGGGGCGCAACGACCACGTGCCCTTGAGCGTCGTGGCCTCGAAGGTTGCCGTCAGGACGATCTCCGCCTGCTCATCGAGCGGGAAGTCATATTTGGCCGCCATCTTGTTCGCGTCGAAGGCGAGCGATTTGAACTGGGCGGTGTAATCGCCGCCGTCAGTCGTGGCGGCCACCTTCCCGGCGAGCTTGCCGCCATCGCCTTTGGTAATGGTCATTTCAATCTTTCCCGACCCAGCGCCGTCGTAAGTCCCCGCCCAGGTGCCGACGAAACGGTCGTCGCCGGACGACTGTGCGCCCGCGCTTCGGCCGGCAGGGCAGATATAAGCGGCGCAGAGGGCCGCCAGCAGTAGGCTGATTGATAATCGTTTGCGCATGGCTTCCTCCATCAATGAACCGGATCAACTTCGCTTTTCGCGCTCCATCTCGCGCAACGTCCGCCGGAGCACTTTGCCGACGCCGCTCTTCGGCAGGCCGCTGGTGAATTCGATGAGCGAAGGCACTTTGAATTTGGCGAGCTTCGTGCGGCAGTACTCGATCAACTGCTCGGCCGTCGCTCGCTCCTCCGGCTTGAGCACGACGAAGGCCTTGACCGCCTCGCCGCGATAGGCATCGGGCACGCCGATCACTGCCGCTTCCATCACCGCCGGGTGCGTGAAGAGCACCTCTTCGACCTCGCTCGGGTAGACGTTGAAGCCGCTGACGATGATCATATCTTTCTTGCGCTGGACGATGTAGAAGTAGCCGTCCTCATCCATCCGGGCCACGTCGCCCGTGTAGAACCACCCATCGCGGATCGCGCTCGCGGTCTCCTCCGGCTGCTGCCAATAGCCCTTCATCACCTGCGGGCCGCGGATGCACAGCTCGCCAGCCTCACCCACCGGGACTTCATGGTTGCCGGTCTCGAGGTCAACGATCTTGCATTCCGTGCCGGTGATCGGCAGGCCGATGCTCCCCGGCTTGCGCTTGGCGAGGGTCGGGGTGGAGTGCGTCACGGGCGAAGTTTCAGTCAGCCCATAACCCTCGTAGAGCATGGCGCCCGTCATCTGCTCGAACTGCTCGATCACCTCCAGCGGCAGCGGCGCCGAACCGCTGTTGAAGCGCCTGACGCGCTCCAGCCCGCAGCTCTTGGCCGCCGGATGATTGAGCAACGAGATGAAGAGCGTCGGCACTCCGGGGAAGAAGGTGGGCTGGTACTGCTTGAAGGCTTCGACCAGCAGGTTGATGTCGAACTTCGGGACGGGGATCTGCATCGCGCCGTTCCAGGCGCCGACGAGCAGGCCCACCGTCTGGCCGTAGATGTGGAAGTATGGGATGACCATCAAATAGCGCTCTTCGCCGCGTTGGGTGAAGTACTCGGACCAGAGGCTCGATTGCAGAGTGTTGGCGTACAGGTTGTAATGCGTCAGCATCGCCCCCTTTGGCGTGCCCGTCGTCCCTCCGGTGTATTGCAGGACCGCCAGGTCCTCTTCGGGGTCGATCACGACCGAGGGCAATTCAGGCGCATCCACGCCGGAAATCAATCCTGAGAAAGAGAGCGTCCCGGCCGGGGCTGGCGGCGCACCCTGCGGAGCACCGGAATACTCCTTGAGGCTGGTGGTGATCACCATCTCAATCTGAGATTGAGCTTTCACCCCGAGGATGACCGGGGCGAGCAGGTCAAGGGTGATGATGGCGCGCAGCCCGGAGTCATTCGCGACGACTTCGACCTCACGCGGGGTGTAGATCGGGTTGACGTTGGTCACAATTGCGCCGAGGCGGATGATGGCGAAGAAGCTGATCAGGTACTGCGGGCAGTTCGGCAGCATGATGCCGACGCGGTCTCCTTTGACGACGCCGAGCCCCGCGAGCGCGGTGGCCAGCCTGTCGACTTGCGTTTTGACCTCGCCGAAGGTCAACTGCGCGCCCATAAAAGCCGTCGCCGGCCGTTCCGGGTAGTGGCTCACCGCCAGCGTCAGGACTTGATAGACCGATTGGCGCGGATAGTTGACCTGCTCCGGCACCCAGAAGTCGTAATGCTTGAGCCAGGGCTTCTGGGTGTAGGGAGATGGTTCCGGGAACTGGGCCTGGTTTGTGCTCATCAAATCCTCCGCGGGCTTAACCTCCCGCAGCGGTGCAGTACGGGGAGCGTGAGCGACCTGATTCTTGGCAATTAGCCTGCTGCGGGGGGCTCAGGTCGCTCACGCTCCCCGTACTGCACCGAAAGGATGCCTGCGCTTCGAGATCAGCTATTGTGGCGAGTAGATGATGACCAGGATGGCGCTGCTGGTATTGCCCGCCGCGTCGGTAGCCGTCACCGTAATCACGTTCGCCCCGCTCTTCAAGGAGAGGTCCCTGATGGTCCAGGCGTTCGTCCCCACCGCGATGCCGCCTCCGCCTTGATCATTGATCCAAGTCACTAGCGTCACGCCGACATTATCCGTGGCCGTGCCGCTGATCGAGAGGTTCGGATCACTGGTCATAAACGTGCTGTCGCGGGTGGGGTCAGTGATTGTCACTATCGGAGGCGTGGCGTCACGGGCTACACCGCTTTGGGTGACCGTGAAGCTCTGCCCGGCAATCAGGAGCGTTCCGGTCCGGGCGCTGGCGCTAGTGTTGGCCGCGACGGCATAGCCGACTGTCCCGTTGCTGCTCCCGCTGCTGCCTGAGGTGATGGCGATCCAACTGGCGTTGCTGTTGGCCGTCCAGTTGCACCCTCCGGGCGCGGAGACGCCGACTTGGCCCGACCCGCCGCTGGCGCTGAAAGATTGGCTGGTGGTTGAGATCGAGTAGGTGCAGGAAGAAACTCCGACTCCGGCCTGGGTGACGGTGAAGGTCTGGCCGGCAATCGTCAATGAACCGCTCCGTGCCGCGCCTGAATTCGCCGCGACCGTAAAGGTTACGCTGCCGCTGCCGCTGCCGCTGCCGCCGGCCGCCACCGTGATCCAACTCGCATTACTGACCGCCGTCCAACGACAATCGCTGGCATTGGCCGTGACACTCACACTCCCGGCGCCGCCCGCCGCCTCGAAGGACTGGCCAGTGGAGGCGAGCGAGAAGCTGCAAGGGGTGCTGCCCCCGCCGCTGTTGTTGACCGCGACGCGCCACGCCCCGCGCCCGTGCGTGAAGGCATAAAGGCTGGTCACTCCCCCCACAGTATTGAGCGCCAGCGATTCGACCACGACGTTGGCGAACCCGGTATTCTCCACCGCCCACCTCGCCCCGCCGTCAGTCGAGACGAAGACGCCCAGATCGGTGCCGATGTAGAGCCGGGAGGTGTTCGATGGATCGACTATGATCGAGTGGACCGGAATGTCCGGCAGACCAGTCGCGCCTGAGCCGTCGATTCCGGTCCAGGTGGCCCCGGCGTCGAGGCTGCGCCAGACGTGAGCCCCGCCGAAGGTGGAGTAGGTCGCATAGGCGAGGCTCGGGTTGTGCGGATCGAAAGCGACCCACGAGACGTAGCCGTTGCGCGGAATCTCAGCCGGCCAAACCGTGTTGGCGTCAGCGGTCAGGGCCGTGTTGGTCCGGTGGATGTAGCCCTGGCTGGTGCCGACCAGCATGAAGTTCGCGTCCGAAGGGGCGACTGCCAGCGAACTCACTTTGTTCTTGGCGTTGCCGGCGATGGGCACGCCCGCCGCCGCCCACTCATTCGCCCCGTCAACCGTGCGCCAGATGTACTGCCCGCCAGTCCATAGCCGTTGGGCATTGGTCGGGTCCATGAGGAAGGGCGTAATGAAGAGGAAGTTTTTCTGCGGCTCGGTGATCCCTTGGCTCATGCTGCGGAAGTTGGCGCCGCCGTCAAAGGACTTCTTGATCGAGAGCCCGGTGTTTTCGGCATACACGACGCTCGGGTCGTTCGGGTCTACCGCCACGAAGCCGCCGTCCCCGCCGTAAACCTCGCGCCACCCGTTGATGCCGCCGGCGTCTGTCCCACGCAGTGTGCCGTTATCCTGAGTGCCGCCGACGTAACTCGTCCCGTCCGGGTACGGGACGCCGTGATAGAACTGCGTCACCGCATAGTTGTTATTGAGCGAGGTCCAGCGCACCCCTCCTTGGTTCGGATCACAGACGCCCCTTGCCCCAACTCCGACCGGGGCGAGCGCATCATCGGTGCGGTAGAGTCCGCCATCGTTGCCGACGAAGAGGGTCTTGTTGCTGGCCCCGTTGTACCACGGGTGGAAGACGATCACGTGGTGGTCGGGGTGGGTGTACTGGGGGATGTCATTGTCGAAATACGAATAGGAGGCCAAGCCCCAGTTCCGCCCGCCGTCCTCGGAGCGGAAGAGGTCTATGCCCCCGACCCACACCCGGTTCGCATCCACCGGGTCCACCGCAATCACGTTGTCATACCAACCCTGACCGTAGAACTGGCTCTTGCCGTAGCCGCACTCGTTCAGGAAGGCGAAGAGCGTGTTGGTGAGCAACATGGTGTTGAGTTTCGTGGGGTCGGAATTCCGCACCTGGGGTGTCCACGTCCCCGCCTCCCCGCCGCTCGTTGACCGGAAGAGGGCGTGGAGGCCGTCCTCGTAATCGCCGCTGGCGAGTTCTGCGGAGAGCGCATAGACCACGTTCTGGTTGGACGGCGCAATCGCCAGTGAAGTCCGCCCCATCCCGCTTTCGCTCAAGACCGGCGTCCAGACGCCCGACCCCGCGGCATCAACGTTGCGGTAGACCGTGGCCTGTTCGAGATTCCCGCACGCGGCGAAGATGAAGTCAGTCGGCTGGTCGGTCCGAATCGCCAGGTCCAGGCAGCCGCTGGTGGCTGTGACGCTGAGGGACTTGGTCCAACTCGCCCCGCCATCGGTTGACTGCCACACCCCGGTCCGCGTGGCGGCATAGAGCCGCTGACTACTGACCGGGCTGACGACGATGTCATTGACGAAGTAGAAATCTGAGGTGTTGGTCCCAATGAGTTGCGTCCAACTGTTGCCGCCGTCGAAGGACTTGAAGATGCCAGCGCCTCTCGCCGCATCAATGTTGAAGTAACCTTCCCCGGTCCCCGCATAGATGACGTTGGGGTTGGTCGGATCCATCGCGAGGGCGCTCACGGCGATATTGGCGATCAGGTCGGAAATCGGAGTCCACGAGGCTCCGCCGTTGGTGGTCTTCCACACGCCGCCGGCCACTCCGGCGGCATACATGATGCTGGGATTGGTCGGGTGAATGACGAGGGCACGGGTGCGCCCGCCGATATTGCCTGGGCCTAAAGGGGTCCAGGTGTTGAGGGCCGCTTGGGCGGCTTCGCTCCTCAGCTCGGGCTCGGTAGGCGCCGCGTTATTCACCTCCTGACCGGTCCCGCTGCGGAAGGGGAAGGCGCGGCCTTGGGCCGTGGAATACCGGGGCATCCGGCCGATCTGTGTGCGGGCCGTCAGGTAACGCTCGAGCGGGAATCGGGATTCTCCTTCAGGGAGGCGCTTGAGCCGGTAGAATTCGAGGGCCTCGTTCGGTTGGTCGTAGCGCTCGCGGCCGAACTCTTTCTCTTCGCGCTCACGCTGGGGTTTCTGTTTTACTTCCTGATTGAGAGAAGAGCGGGGAATTGGCGCCAGTGATTTTGAATCTGAAATCTCAGATTTCAGATTCTCTGGCGGAGCCAAGGTGGCCTCAGCCTTTTGTGCCGAGGCGGCGGTTGCGCCAATCGCGCCTTTAGCCTGAGCCTGATGCTGCGCGGAGCGGGCGATTTGAACGGGGGATGGCGCCGACTCTTGGCTTGGCTCATGGGGCTTCGCTGTAGGGTTGACAGTCTTGGTCGCTGCTTGAGGTTTAGAGTGCGAGAGCTTGGAAGGGCGGGCGAGGAGTAGCCAACCGGCCACGGCTGCCAACGCCAGGGAACAGGCAATCAGAATTATTGGGTACTTCGTATTACTTCTCATTCGTTTCTCACTTCGAACAGTTAAAGTTGATGGTAAAAATGAGGCTCCTGTTTTCTCAGAGTGCGTGAGAGGCGCGCAGGGTGCGGTACGGGGAGCGTCAACGACCTGGTGCCTGACCAGGGGCGCACTCCGCGAGGCGCAGGTCGCTGACGCTCCCCGTACCGTACCGCGCAATCAAACTCCCTAGACTCTCATCAACCCCGTTTGGTTTGGAAAGGCTGGTGATTGAGGAACCTCCTGTCCATCGGCCAGCCCCTTGTCGGTGCCTTGTCGGTAGATGTCACCGCGCCGCCACTTGGCGGCTCAAGACTTTCCTCGCGGTCACGTGCTTCAGCAGTTCGGCCTTATCCAAAAAGTAAGTGGACTTCATCCGGCTTTTGCTGAAGAGTTTTTCTGCCTGGTCGTCCCAATGGCCTGATCCTCGATGATCACTCTCGCCGAGCGGCAGAATTGTATAAGACCGCGGAGTCCGGGAAAGGATAACAACTTGGGTTGAGGTTTGTCCACTCCGGCCGACCATCTCTTTGCCGGCCTTCGAGAACCCGATCGCCCGCGGCGTCGCCATGCCCGCCTCGGCCAGCGTCCCGCCGCCGACCGGATAGGTTCGCCCGCCCTCACGGCCGACGCGGAAGTACCGGCCATAAGGCACCTCCAACGCCCCGAACTCGTCCAACAGCCACCGCCCGGCTTTGGCGAGCGCTTCGAGGGCTTGCGCGTCAGTTAAGGAGGCAGGAGGGTCTGCAGCCCTTCGCGCCGCCTCGTCCCCGAGCGACTTCTTGAAGGCGTAATAGGCCAGGGCCCCGACTGAATCCGCATCGCTGCGGCGGTTCCATTTCCTGATCAGTTGATAGACGTCGGTGGCCTTCCCGCCCTTGGCGTCAGAGTTGCTCTTGTCCCACGCCTGTTTCAAACGCGCCTGCCACAACTCGGCGTGATAGACCTGGGGGCTGAAGGCGAGGTCAACCGCGTCTTCGAGCGTGACCTTCTGCGCGGCGTCGAGTTGATCGAGCGTCATCCGGGCGCGCTGGTGAAAAGTCTGCGTGTCGTTGTAGAGATAGGGATGATCACGATACTTCTCCGGCAGGAGCGGGCTGTTCTTCATCATCACCGCGGGCGAGATGTTGCAGTTCTGCATGTAGCCCTGCGGCGGGTTGGTAATCTGCACCAGGTCCGCGAAGGGATGGATGCCTTGCCACTCGGTGGCCGAGGTGTTGCCGGGGATGGGCCGGTTCGGGTCCACGCCCTTCGGGCGGATCGGCACGCGGCCGTTGCGGAGGTAGAAGATGTCGCCCTGGACGGTCCCGACCATGATGTTTTGCGACATGTACTGGAGCCGCGAGAGCGCCCGCTTCATCTCGTCGAGATTCTTCGCCGTCGCCATCTCGTAAGCCTGGTCGTAGAGGCCGACCTCGTTCAGATACGGGATGGCCATGGCGTAAGCCTTGCCGCCTTTGTGGGCGACGATGGGGCCGTGGTGCGAATACTCGATCTCGACCTCTTTGACGTTGACCTTGTCCCCGTCGCGCACCTTGATCTGTTCTTTGCGGACCGTCAGCTCGCGCCACCGGCCGTCGTACTTGTACTGGCGCGGGTTGGCCGGGTTCAGCTCTTCTTCATAGATGTCCGAGGTGTCCGGCCCGCCCGTAGTCATGGCGACCGAGCAGTATTTGCTGTGGCCGAGGCTGCCGAAGGGCACGCCGAGGATCGAGACGCCGGAGAAGGCGAAATCTCCGGCATACATCCGCATCTCGTAGAAGCGGAACTCGCCGTACCAACTGAGGTGCGGGTCGATCACCGCAATCGGGGCGTTCAGCGCCGTCTTGCTCGGGGCCAGCAGCCATTCGTTCGAGCCCCGGTAGGCCACCGGGTCCGGCTCGATCCCGCCGCGGCGGAGGTCGCCGCCGGCTTCGCCCACCGGCCAGCCGAAGATGATGAAGCGGCCGAGCGCCACGATTTGGGCCGGATGCAGCTCAGGCGCCCACTTCGGAACTTGCTCCGGGTGCTCCTTCATAAACTGGCGGATGCCGTCTTGATAGGCTTCGATCGAGGCGCGCATCCGGGGGCTGATCTCGCTGTACCGCTCGCGGCTGATGGCGGCGTGGCGGAAGAGGCGCTGGCGGTAGTCGTGCTGGACCCATTCGGCGCCGAAGGCCTCCGCCATCGTTCCCTCGGCCTTGCGGTAGTTGCGCAGCAACTCTTCGAGGCGGTCCTCCGCTTGCGCGTAGCCCGAAGCGAAGGCGGCGCCTTCGAGCGTGGGCGCGAAGATGTACGGGACTCCGTACTCATCGCGCAGAATCTCAATCTCCCCATCCTTCGCAGCGGTCAGTCGAGTGGGGGTGCCGAGCGCGACCAACAGAAAAATAACCAGCAGTAGGGAAGCGGCTCTTCTCATGATCAAGACTCCTTGGGTGACCGAACCGTTGATGGCTTGTTCCCGAATGTGAAATCACGAACCGTGAAGCTGGCTCAAATACTGCCCGCGGCGCGCTAGCGAATCGCGGCGCCCCTCAGGTCAACTAGTGTTTTGATGGCAGCAACTATACCGTTGATCGTTCGAGGAGGGAAGTAAAAAGGGTGAAGAGTCTCAGGCTGCGAGCCTGACTCTTCACCCCAAAAAGTTTCACCTTCTCAGCTGAGAAAGTGAGTCTGATTTAGAAATACAACTTCGCCGCCAACTGGATCACGCGCGGGAAGTTGTTCTGCGACTTCGGCAACTGTCCGAAGGTGGGGCTGGTGAAGCCCGTGTCCGGGCCGGGGCGAATCGGCGTATTGGTGACGTTGAAGGCCTCGCCGCGGAACTGGAGCCGAAAGCGCTCATTGAGCGGGAAGGTCTTTTCCAGGGCGACATTCAACTGCGGCTTCGCCGGGTTGCGGATGTCGGGGAACCGGTCCGGGATCGTGCGCACAAAGAACGACGGGAAATTGGCGTAGCACGTCTTGTCGTTATTGAACCAGTGATTCTCATCCTGGGTGGTAGCCTTCCAGGTGTCGCACTTGTTCTGGAGGTTGGGCCAGCCGACCGGGTACCCGGAGACGTAGGTGAGGATCCAATCGAAGCGCCAATTGCCGGCAATCGTGTTGGCCACCGAGTTGCTGAGGTCGAACCGGCGGTTTCGGCCGAAAGGCAAGTCCCACACGCCGTAGACGGCGAGGTTCTGGGGCTTGTCCTGGTTGTCAATCTCGTAGATCAGCGGCTCGGCCGTGTTCCAGTTGTTCAAGCGATGGTTCTGCTCGTAGGCCTTGGCAAAAGTGTAAGACACCCCGAAGGTCAAGACGCCGGCGGTGCTGCCGCCCAGCAATCGCTTCTCGACCTTGACCTGGAGGGCATCAGAGCGGTAGTGGCCCTGCTGAACCAAGTTGTTGGTCACGTCCGAGAAGACTGGGTCCGGCCGGAGCAGATTCTGGGCGCTGATCGTCGCGCTGCCGCCGAAGCCGGAGGTGATCGGCAGGATGCCGAAGAAGGGGTTCGGCAAGTTGCGGTTCAGGTAAGTATTATCTCCGAATCCGATGGTGTTATCGGCCAGGCTCCAGCGGTTCTGGTTATAGCCGATCTCAATATGGTTTTGATAGTTGCCGGCAAACGATACCTCGGCCAAGATGTGATGCGGCAGTTCGTGCTGGAAGCCGAAGGAGTATTGGTAGGTCCGCGGCAGCCGGTAGCGCGGCGGGTCGAAGCTGAGGCCGTTGCCGACGTTGGTCAGCAGGCCCAGGCTTGAGCCGAACGGCGTGGCCAGCCCGTTCGGGAACGGGTTGACGAGTGAATAGGGACCCGTCAGCCCGGCCGAAGGAGTGAGGCCATCCAGCGAGGTCGTGAACGGGGTTGTCTGACTGAACCCGGCGACGACGCCGAGTTGCGTGGGTGTGTTGTAGTAAATGCCGGCGCCCGCGCGCAGCACGGTCTTCTCCGCGATCCGCCAGGCGACGCCGATGCGGGGTTGAATGTTGGTCCAGTCGGTATCGTACTGTCGGCGGGGTTGGCCATTGACGCCGGGGAAGAGGTAGCCGCCCACCAGCGCCGCTGGCGGAGCCGGGTAGGGATACTTCGTCGTCGGGTTGGCCGCGTCGTAGGTCGCCTTGACCTTGGCCCAGTTGGCCAGAATCTGGTCGCTGAGCGGGTTCTTGGTCGTCACGTCGAAGCCCCGCGTCACCCGATCGAACCGTTCCAGCCACGCGAGCTGTACGTCATAGCGCAGACCGAGATTCAAGGTCAGGCGCGGAGAGACCTTCCAGTCGTCCTGGACATAGACTGCGTAGTATGGGCGGGTGCGGTAGGAACTGGCATTCCAGTCAATTTGGCCGCCGGTGGGCGTGCCCAGCAACAGGCTCGCCACCCCGCTGCCGTCGAACTGATTCTGCTGGACGTCGGGGAACTGCTGCGTCCAGCCAGTGCCGAAGCCGAAGGTGCCGTTCGACCACCCTGGGGAATCAGCTCCGCGGGTATAGTAGTGGAACTCGAAACCGGTGCGGATGGCGTGTCGGCCGCGCGTCAGCGTCAGGCTCGGCGTGAGGTTCCACTGATTGTCCGTGTTCCAGCTAAAGACCGTCCCGGCGGTGGCGAATAGTTGCGTGTAGCCGCCGACGGTGATCTGAGGCACCGTATTCTGCTGAAACGTCGGCGCGTGAATCAACTGCGTCATGCCGAGCTTATCGGCCGTCAGGCTGAAGTCGGTGTAGCGTGGGAAGAAGGCCGTCAGCCGGCCGAAGGAGCCGCGGACGTCGAGCACTGAGGTCGGCGACAGCACGCGGGTCCAGGAGAGGATGTAGTTCTGGTCGGTGCGCTGCGAGCCTACGTCGCCGCTGCCGGCCGGCGGCCCAAAGCCCGTCTGATCGCGGTACTCCTGGCCGTGCTGGTAGGTGAACAGGACATAAAACCTGTCCTTCTCGCTGACGACGTGATCCCAGCGCACCATCGGCTGGTTATAGGTATAGCGGCCGACGTTTCCGGCGGCGACGAAGTTATTGTTCAGCCCCGTCACAGGCGGCCCCGGCGAATAAGCAACATTCGGCGCCGGGTAGTAGGAGAGAATCTTCTGCCCGATGGGGCTGAGGCGGCTCGTCGGGATTACGTTGTTGGGGAACGGGTCGCGAACGAAAGTCCGCCGCGCCCCGTTGACCGTGCAAAAGGCCGCCGTCTCTCCCGGCTTGGTCCCGCATTGATGGGTGGTGAAGGGATCATATATATTGTATTTCAAGTCACCGAAGTGCACGCCGTCGGCCTGCACTTGCCGCAGCCCGAGCGGTGGGACACTGGTCACCGCGGGGAACCCGATCCGCTCCCGCCAGCCCTCGAAGCTGCCGAAAATGAAATCCTTGTCCTTGCGAATCGGGCCGCCTGCGACTCCGCCCCACTGGTGCTGGTTGTGCTTGGTCTTAGGGGCGCCGATCAAATTGTTCTGGAACGTGTTGGCGTCGAAAATTTTGTTGCGGAAGTATTCGAAGACGTCCCCGTGCCAATCCTTGGTGCCGGACTTCAGAGTCGTATTGACCACGCCGCCGCCGAACCGGCCGTACTGCGCGTCGTAGGTATTGGTCATGACCTTGAACTCTTCGACCGCCTCGATATTCGGCGCCACTTCCCAGGTGCCGTCACGGGTGCTGATCGGGGCGCCGTTGAGCAAGAAGAGATTCTGGCCTTGACGCGCGCCGTTGATCCGGTAGGCGTTGTTCACGTCCCACCCGCGCGTGCCCGAGAAGCCGGTGTTACCGAAGGTCTCCTGCGTGAAGATGACGCCGGGCGTCAGCGACAGCAGCATGTAGGTCTGGCGCCCGTTGAGTGGGAGCTCCTGCGTCTTGACGGGGTCGAAGACCAAGCCCCGGTCAGCCGAGCCAGACTCAGTCACCTCCTGTTGGCCGACCACGGTGACCGCCTCGCTCACGTTGCCGACCGTCAGTTGCAGCGGCAGATTCAACTTGTCAGCCACGCGGAGCACGATGCTTTCGCGCCGCAGTGTCTGGAAGCCGTTGGCCGTCACCTCCAAGTTGTAGGTGCCGGGGGCGAGGTACGGGATGGTGTAGTGCCCGTCCGAGGTCGTTTTCGCTTCCTTGGTTTCGTTGGTCTCGAGGTTGATGGCCCTGACAAGCGCACCGGGAACCGTGGCTCCGCTGGGATCCGTCACCAGGCCGCTGATCGTGGCCCGGAAGTCCTGGGCCGAGATGTTCACGACGAGAAACACGACCGCCAGCGCGGCCGTGAAAGCTTGCAAGATGCGTTTCATAAGATCCTATCCTCCATAATGTCTACGCCCGTGTGACCTCCCCCACTGCTGAGCCCTGTTGGCATCGTTCTCCACAGAGATCAGCGATTTGGAGCTGAAAGGCAGAAGAATCGAGATTGAGTCGGCGTGGAGCTACGGATGGCTACGCCTCTTTGCTCAGAGGAAGGACATTGCCGCGAGGCAGATCCCGTCGCTTTGAGACAGTTGATTCCGACCCGGCACTCGAAACTCTGCGAATTAAGGTCTCACTGACTATTGATTTGGAGTCCCAGGAAAGAATCTCATCCCAGCAGCACCGACTGAGGGAGCCTGAAATGACCAGTCACGCGATGAAAGCAACAGACCTCGTCGGCTGGCTGGATTATCCGAATCATTTCTCGTTCTGTCAAGCGCTCGACCTGTCCTCACCGCCACCAGGGCGGAAAAGTTAAGCGGCTGAGGTCGCCGAAGCTGGCCCTCTTCATCAGCTCTGGCCGACCAAGGATCGCACAGGGCAAAGCATCCGCTCAGTCCGATCAAGCATGGTCGCTCCTGCGTATGGTGAGGCTGTGATTGATCCGAGCAACCAAGCCGATTGCTCACAGCGGAAAAATTCTACCGGGATATTCAAATCCCTGCCGGCGGTCGGTGACAAGGAGTCCCGTCTTACTCCTCTCCCACAAAGCGTCCGGCAAGACTGGCAATGACCGTCACCAGTTCAGCCGCTTCGACTGGTTTCGGGACGTGGATTTGATAGCCGGCGGTGAGCGCGCGCATCCGGTCCTCGGCCCGGGCATGAGCCGTGAGCGCGACCGCAGGGGTTTTCCGCCGCGGCTCTTCCTCGAGCGCCCGGACCTGACGGATCAGCGCATATCCATCCTCGCCCGGCATACTGATGTCACAGACTAAGACATCCGGCTGCCAGGTGTTCATGACTTCAAGCGCTTCAGGCGCCGACTCCACGACTTTCGCTTCAGCCCCATACTGCGCCAACAGGCAGGCGAGCATCTCGCGCGTATCAGGCTCGTCATCCACCGCCAGGATCCGCAACCCGCTGAGGATCGCGTCCAGGCTGGAAGGAGGTGTCTCTTCCGCCGCGGAGGCTTGGGGCTCTTCCTTTTGAGGGGCGCGCTCATCAGCCAATACCGGAAGGCTCACCGTGAAATTTGCGCCTTGGCCTTCACCAGCGCTTTCGGCCCTGATCGTCCCGCCATGCAGTTCCACGAGGTTGCGTGTAATGGCCAGCCCTAACCCGAGCCCGCCGTGCATCCGCGTGCTGGAGCTGTCGGCTTGTCGAAAGCGCTCAAAGACGTAGGGGAGAAACTCGGCGCTGATGCCTTGCCCGGTGTCACGGACCGCGATCTCGACGTGGGCGCCGACGCGGTTGAGAGCGACCTCAACCCGCCCCCCGGCGGGAGTGAATTTGATGGCGTTTGAGATTAAGTTCCAGACTACCTGCTGTAAGCGGTCGGCATCGCCGGCGACCGGCCCGACGTTAGCCTCAAGCCGCGTGGAGAGCTGGACTCCTTTCGCCTCGGCCGTCGGGCGGAGCACGTTGATGGCGGCCTCGATCACGGACGGGAGGGTAATGGGGTGAAGCTCAAGTCTGAGCCGGCCCGTGATGATGCGGGAAATATCCAGGAGGTCTTCAATCAGACGGGCTTGCGCCTTACCGTTGCGCTCGATAGTTTCTAGCGCCCGTCCAGCCACCGCCCCCTCGAGCTGGCCGCCGCGCAGCATGTGCACCCAGCCGAGCATCGAATTGAGCGGGGTGCGCAGCTCGTGTGACACGATGCTCAGAAACTCGTCCTTGAGACGGCTGGCCTCTTCCGCCTGTTTACGGGCCGCCTGCTCGCGCGCCAAGAGCTCATCACGCAGCTTTTCAAGCTGCCTCCGCTCGGTGATGTCGCGGGCGATTTTTGAAGCGCCGATAATGCGACCGCTCCTGCCCTTAATCGGGGAGATGGTCAAGGAGACAGGGATGTGCTGGCCATCCTTTTTCACCCGCACGGTTTCATAGTGCTCGACCCGCTCGCCTCGCTTCAGTCGCTCAAGAATGCGTTCCTCTTCATCCTGTAGCTCGGGCGGGATCAACAGGTGGATTGGTTTGCCGACAGCCTCTTCCGCCGTGTAGCCGAAGATTGCCTCAGCCCCTTTATTCCAGCTCGTAATCCTGCTCTCTAAGGTCTTGCCCACGATCGCATCATCTGAGGAGTCGATGATGGCCGCCAAATAGGCCTGCGCCGCCTCGGTCCGCCTCCGCTCGGTGATGTCGCGAAAAATCAGCACGACTCCGATCATCTCGCCGCTCTCGTCCCGCACTGGCGCCGCGCTGTCATCGATCGGAATGTCACCGCCGCCCCTGGTGATTAAGACCGTGTGGTTGGCCAGCCCGACGACATAGCCCGTCTGCATCACCTTGGCCACGGGGTTGTCGACCGTGGCGCGGGTCTCTTCGTTGACAATCACAAACACCTCTTCGAGCGGCTGACCTTCAGCCTCTTCCTGGGGCCAGCCGGTCAAAGACTGGGCCGCCGGATTCATAAAGGCCACCCTCCCTTGCGCGTCAGTGACCATGACCGCATCGCCGATACTGGAGAGTGTGGCCCGCCACCACTCTTGAGAGAAAGGGGAACGAGAGGCAGATTGCTTATCCATTCCTGAGACCTCAGCCAAATGTGGGTTTCACTCCGGGCCCCGTTTGTGGGGCGAAGAGGCGGGGGAGTAACGGGCGGCAGTTTATCACCAGTGTATTTAAGACTCAAAGGCTAGAGCACGGCGTTGCAGGATTGGCCGGAAGCGTGGCCCACCAGAGTTCGCCGCGTTCCATGACCAGTCCTCCTGCTCCGACATCTGCACCTGCATCTGCATGAGCACCGCGTCGAGCGCGGATTCCTCCTGTTCGTAGAGTTCATTCAGGCGGCGCGTGATCTCCTCATCACGGGCGCTTTGAGGCATGGGCGCACCGGGCTGTGTTGATCGCGCCGCCGCGACACGCCGAATGTTACCCAGGATCGCTTCAGCTAATCGCCGCTGTTGATCGAGCGGGAGTTGGTAGGCCGCAGCTAATACGCTTTGTAAGTCTTGACTCATAGCCAATGAATCTCATGATTATTTCCACAGTCAAGCATGACATAGCTTGGAGTCATAAATATCAGGCGCTGAGGACACAGAAACAGCGCCAAGGGACAGTTTGTAGTTTTGCCGGCACACACACATCCCTCGTGCTTGCTGCGGACATCTACCGAGGTGTGTCGAGTAACTCCTGAAACCTTACGTCCTCGCGCAGACTCTCGAAATCAACCTCCAGCTTGGCCCGCTCGACGGTGAAGTGGCGGCGCATCCGGGCGGCCTGCTCCAGGCACTCCAGCGCCCGCTCGCGCTCGCCCATCATGGCGCAGGCGCAGGCGACGTAGTAGCGGGTGAAAGGCTCGTCGGCCCCCACCGCAAGCCGCTGCTCGAAGCCCTTGATGACTTGCTCGAAGGTGGCTCGCGCGTCATCGAGATTCCCCTGGCGGACGTAGGCGCTGGTCAGCCGCTGATGGACCTCGATGGCAGTGCGTTCCCGGAGCGCGTGGTTCGACTGGCGCAGAAAGACCAGCTCGCGGTAGAACTCGGAGATCGCATCGTCGTAGCGCCCTTGCAAATAATAGATGTGGCCGAGCCGGACGTGGGCGCCGATGATCTGCACGCCTTCGCTGCCCGACATATATTGCTCCTGGAGCGCGACGGCCTGGCGGGCCACGCGCTCCCCGCGTTCGTAATCGCCAAGGAAGGCGTAGCAGTGCGCCAGTTGGAGCGTGAACCAGCCCGCCTGCGGGTTGGCGGCCAGCGCCTTCTCGAACTCGGCGGCGGCTTCGCGGAACAGGCCCTTGCCGACAAAATAGGCGCGGCCGAGCGTGGCGTGCGCCGCCGGGTCGTCGGGCGCAAAGGCGAGAGCGCGGCGGATGGCCCCGATGGCTTCGTCCTCGCGGCCGAGGAAGAGGAACGTCATGCCGAGCCCGGAGTAGCTCTCGGCGAGTTGCGGGCGCAGTTCGATCGCCTTCTGGAAATGTTGGATGGCGCGCTCGAGCAACTCCGGGATGGTCAGGAACTGCCCCTTGATTTCGCAGGCGTAGCCGAGCGCCGCGTAAGCGCGGGCATATTGCGGGTCGAGGCTGATCGCCTTCTCGAAGAGCAAGCTGGCCCGGTCGAGAGATTCAGTGCTGCCGACGCGCAGACTGATCATGCCCTTGGTGAAGGCTTCATAAGCTTCGATGACTTGAGTCTCGTCCTGCTCGATGCCTTCGCGCTCGGCGCTGCGGAGGCTGAGCTGGAGGTCGCGCGAGAGTTCGTAGACGATCTTGTCCTGGAGGTCGAAGATTTCATTCATCCGGCCATCGATCTTCACGGTCTTGACCACTTCGCCGGTCTCGACTTCGACGAAGCGGGCCGTGATCCGGAGCAACTCGCCGAGGCGCTGGTAGCCGCCGCCGATGATCCAGCGCGCTCCGACTTCGCGCCCGACCCGCGTGGCCAGCTTCTCGTCGAAGTCGCCTTTCTGGTCGGCGCTCAGATTCTTCAGCACCTCGTAGATCCGCTCGCGCCCGATCACCGTCACGCCTTCGATGTTCTTGAGATCGGAGGTGACGGTCTCGGCGATGCCGATCCCGAGCCAATCGTCGTCGGCGTTCTGGGTGATGTTGGTGAAGCTCATGACGGCCAGGCTCTTGCCCGCGCGGGCGCTGAGCGAGCGCGTGGCCGGCTCCACCGACTGGCCCGGGGTGACCTGGGTCGCGTAGCTGAGGTGGGTCTCGTAAGCCGCGGCCGGCAGCGCTTGCGTCAACTGCCCCTTGGCGGCGTCGAGGTCGAGGTAGACTTCGCGCAGACCCTGGTAGCGGCGCGCGGGATCCTTCTCCAGCATCTTGCGCACAATGCGTTCGAGTTCCGGGCTCACCTGGCGGCTGAAGCGGGCGAGCGAGGGCGGCTCGGAGTGCAGAATGCTATCGACTATGCCGAGCGTCGTTGAGCCGGCAAACGGCAGCCGGCCGGCGATCAATTCATAGAGCAGCACACCCAGGCTGAAGATGTCGCTCCGCTGATCGACGTCGCGGCCGAGCGCCTGCTCCGGCGACATGTAAGCAAACGTGCCCATGACTGTGCCGGGCACCGTCTTCAGCATCTCGGTGCGGAGCTCGCTCGCCGTCTCGGCCGTCTCCGACAAGGCGGGACGGAATTTGGCCAGGCCGAAGTCGAGCACCTTGACCCGGCGGCTCTCGCTGACGATCACGTTCGACGGCTTCACGTCGCGGTGGACGATGCCGCGGGTGTGCGCCTCGGTGAGCGCGTCGGCGATCTGCATGACGATCTCGATGGCCTCGGCCACGCTGAAATCGCTCGCCCGGGCGAAGTCGTTGAGCGTCCGCCCCGGCACGTACTCCATGACGATAAAGCTGCGTCGCTCGCCGTCGCGTTCGACCTCGTCAATCTCGTAGATGGTCGCGATGTTCGGATGGTTGAGCGCCGAGGCGGCCTGCGCCTCACGCAGGAGGCGCAGCTTGGCCTCCTCGTTCTGGTGCGCGCCCGTGGGCAGCACCTTGAGCGCGACCAGGCGGCGCAGGCGCAGGTCCTCCGCCTTGTAGACCTCGCCCATGCCGCCCGCGCCGAGCCGCTCGAGAATCCGGTAATGAGAGATTGTTTCGCCGATCATAATTAAAGCTGTGAACGAGCTGTACTCTATGAATGTTCCGGGCCACGATGAATATTCCATTGTGCGCTATGGGCGCCGATTTTTCTAGTCACTCGGCTCGCCCCTGCTTTTGGATCAGTACCGCGAGCGGTAGCGAGCGTCGCGCCCGCCATCGGCGTTTTTGCCGTAAGCCACGCTCGCTACCGCTCGCGGTACTGACTCGGCGTCGTGTCCCAATCTGGTATGGTTTGATTTAGACTGGTGACATGGCCCATCGGCATTGGATAAGAGCCTGAGAGTGATAGTAAACTCTGGGCCGGGCGCGAGTGTCGTCCGCCAAACGAAATTGGCACGCTGAGGGAAAAAGAAACCTCGCGCCACGGCGCCAAGCGAGCCTTCCCCTCTTTGCGCCGTGGCGTGAGTCTGAATTCGATCATGAAACAACTGAGAGGACGGGGCATGACGGACGTGCGATCAAAGATCATCAGATTCAAGGTCGGGCTGTTTTCAATTCTCCTGTTGCTGGCCGTCACTGGCGCGGCGGGGCCGGAGAAGAAACCGCTCACCTTCGCGGTCATCGGCGACACGGGCACGGGCCGGCCGGTCCAGTTCGAGGTCGCCCGCCAGATGAAGGCCTACCACGACAAAGTGGGTTTCGAGTTCGTCTTGATGGCGGGCGACAACATCTACCCGAACGGCGAGCCGGCCCTCCTCAAGCCGCGCTTCGAGGAGCCATATCAGGAGCTGCTCCGGGCGGGCGTGAAGTTCTACGCCGTCTTGGGCAACCACGACGTGGTGAAAGGCCTCGAAGCCCAAACGAAGTATGAGAAGTTCAATATGGACGGGCACCGCTACTACAAGTTCAAAAAAGGCGTGGGGCTGTTCGATTTTCTGAAGGGCGAGGGGCTGATCGAATTTTTCGCCTTGGACACTACGGAGATGAACGCGGCGCAACTCGCCTGGCTGGGGGAGTCCTTGACAGGGTCGAAGGCGCGGTGGAAGGTGGCCTTCATGCATAAACCTCTTTACTCCTCCGCCGCCAAGCACGGGTCGACCAAGTCGCTCCGGCCGCTGCTGGAGCCGCTCCTGGTGCGCTACAAGGTGGATGTGGTCTTCGCCGGGCACGACCATGTTTATGAGCGGATCAAGCCGCAGCAAGGCATCTACCATTTTGTCACCGGCACTGGGGGGAGCCTGCGCCGCGGGAACATCAACCGCAAAAGCCGGCTCTTCGCCGCCGGGAATGACGAGACCAATTCCTTCCTCATCGTCGAGGTGGGCGAATCGCAGATGAAGGTCGAATGCATCGGGGCCAACGGCGCCGTGCTCGACAGCGTGACGATCGAGAAGAAAGACTAACTCGGATCAGAGGGAGATCGATACTTGGAGACCACTATCCCGCAGATACAGCACCGCCGAGTTTATAAGTATTATGACCTGGTCATGGCCGCCTTCGTGACTGTGCTGCTATGCTCCGACTTGATCGGCGTCTCAAAGGTAGTCCGGATCGGAAGTTTCTCCTTCGGTGCCGGAGTCTTCTTCTTCCCCATCAGCTATATTTTTGGCGATGTCCTGACGGAGGTTTACGGGTATGCCCGGTCGCGCAAAGTGGTCTGGGCGGGGTTTGCGGCCCTCTTCTTCGCCTCGCTCATGGCCTGGGCCATCGGGAAGATGCCGCCCGCGCCGGGCTGGCCGCACCAGGCGGCCTATGACATTGTCTTCGGCCAGACGTGGAGGATCGTGGGGGCTTCGCTGCTCGCCTTTTGGGCGGGCGAATTCTCGAACTCCTACGTGCTGGCCAAGATGAAGATCTTCACCCGCGGGCGGTTCCTCTGGGCCCGGACGATCGGTTCGACGATTGTCGGCGAAGGCGTGGACTCGCTCATCTTCTATCCCCTCGCCTTCCTGAGCCTGCCCGCTCTCGACATCCGCGGCTGGTCAACTGATCTGGTGGTTCAAGTGATGGTGACTAATTACTTCATCAAAGTCGCCGTGGAGACCGTCATGACGCCGGTGACCTACAGAGTCGTGAGCTTTTTGAAGCGGGCTGAGAAGGAAGATTACTACGACCGCGAGACGGATTTTAACCCTTTCACTTTGCAGACCTGACTTAAGCGCTCGCCCCCTTCTGCGCTTCGAGCGCCCGGCTGACGCGCTGGAACTCTTCGTCGAGTTGGGTGAGGAGTGCATCGACCTCCGGCAGCCGGCCGGCGAGGCTCTGCTGTTCAATCGCGCCGCACAGCGCGGTCATCTGCGTCGCGCCGAGGTTGCCGCAGATGCCCTTTAAGGCATGGGCTGTTTGCGCCAGAACCTTCATGTCGCCCTGCGCCCGCGCCTCCCGTAGCGCCGCCAACCGCGGGGGCGTGTGGACGAAGAACAGATCGATCAGCTTAACGAGCAGATTCGGCTCGCCCTCGGCCTGGAGTTCACGCAGACTCGCCAAGACGCCGGCATCGACCGGATCAGCTTGACTGCTGATGGGCGCCGCGCTCGGGGCCGCCCCCACCGCGCCGGCGCCGGCGGGGGCTGAGAGCCAGCGCTCAAGGACGGCCGCCAGCTCTCGCGGCCTGACCGGCTTGCTGAGGTAATCGTCCATCCCGGCCGCGAGGCACCGCTCCCGGTCGCTCTCCAGGGCGTTGGCCGTCATGGCGATGACCGCTGTATGCCGGGAGTCCCCTTCACGCCGGCGGATCTCTTCGGTGGTCTCATAGCCGTCCATCTCCGGCATCTGGCAGTCGATCAGCACGAGGTCGTAGGCGGTGCTGGCTAAGGCTTCGAGCACCTCTCTCCCGTTGGCGACGGCTTCGGCGGTGTAGCCCAGCTTGTAGAGCTGGCGCAGCGCGACCTCCTGATTGACCGGGTTATCCTCGGCGACGAGGATGCGGGCGCGCTGGCTCCCCTCCTGACCTGGAGCGGGGAGTGGCGGCGTCCACTGCTGAGTGTCCGGCCGACTTGATTCAGGCGCTGTCGCCAGGCTGAGCCCACTGGCCATCACCGTGGCCAGGCAGTCGTAGAGTTGCGATTGCTTGACGGGCTTGGTCAGGTAAGCTGCGACGCCCGCCGCCCGCATGGCCTCGGCCTCGATCCGGTGGCCGAGCGAGGTCATAATAATGATGCGCGTGGCCGCCGTGGTGGCATCGGCCTTGATCGCCTTGGCCAGCATCAGGCCATCCATCTCGGGCATCTGCAGGTCGAGAATCGCGAGGTCATAAGGGTCTCCGGCGGCGGCTTCGCGGTGCAGCAGGGCGAGCGCTTCAGGGCCGCTCGCGGCGCTGCCGTTACGCATCCCCCAGGAAGTGACTTGGTAATGTAGGAGCATGCGGTTGGTCGCATTGTCATCGACCACCAGCACCCGCGCGTCGGTCAACTCGGCCTTCACCGGCGGGGCGGCGACTGCGCCCGCGGGCTGCTTCTCGAACGGCAAGGTGAAGGAGAAGGTGGAGCCTCGGCCCGCCTCGCTCTCGACGCTGATCTCTCCGCCCATGAGTCCGACGAGTTGCTGAGAGATGGCCAGGCCCAACCCGGTCCCGCCGTACTTGCGCGTCGTCGAGCCGTCGGCCTGGGCGAAGGCCTGAAAGATGTACTGCTGCGCCTCCTCAGGGATGCCGATGCCCGTGTCGCTCACCGTCACGCGGACCACCACTCGGTCGGCGGTCTCTGCTTCCTTGGTGACGCGGACGACGACTTCGCCGCGGTCGGTGAACTTGATGGCGTTGCCGGCGAGGTTGGTGAGGACCTGCCGCAGCCGGCCCGGGTCGCCGCGCAGCAGCGTCGGGACGTCGCGGTAGACCAGGAGCGCCAGTTCGATCCCCTTGCTCTGCGCCCGCTCGGCGAGAATCTCCACCGCGCCCTCGACCGTCGCGCGCAAGTCGAAGTCGAGCGTTTCGACCTTGAGCTTGCCCGCTTCGATCTTCGAGATGTCGAGCAGGTCGTTGATGATCGTCAGCAGCGCGTCGGCGCTCGATTGCACGGTCTCGGCGAACTTGCGCTGCTCGGGCGCGAGCGGGGTGTCCAGGAGGAGCCCGGTCATGCCGATGATCCCGTTCATCGGCGTGCGGATCTCGTGGCTGACGTTGGCCAGGAACTCGCTCTTCAGCCGCGCCGACTCCAATGCCGCGTCGCGCGCCAGGGCCAGCTCCGCCTCCATCGCTTTGCGCTCGGTGATGTCGCGGGCGATGGCCTGGAACCCGACCACCTGACCTTTCTCGATCACCAACTGCACGTTCTGGCCGAGCCATTTTTCGGCCCCTGCCTTGGTGACCACCGGGAATTCGTAGTACGTGTTCTGAGCCTGATTGACGAGCTGCGAGGTGTAGAGCTTCTTCATCTTCCGGTGAAAATCGGGCCGGATCAGGTCCAGGTAACTCCGGCCGATGAGTTCCTCCGGCGAGTACCCGAGGAGGCTGATGGCGGTCGGGTTGCAGAAGGTGAAATGCCCCTGAGCATCGACCCGATAAATAATATCGTTGGCGTGCTCGACCAGATGCTTGTAACGCGCCTCGCTCTCGCGCAGCGCGGCTTCGGCTTGTTTGTGCTCAGTAATGTCGCGCGCGGTGGCGTAGATGAGCTGCTGGTCGACATAGGGCGTGGCCATCCACACCAGCCATTTGTACGAGCCGTCTTGGCAGCGGTACCGATTCTCAAAGAAGATCGCGTCACTGCCGCTTACGACCTTCTGGGTCTCGGCCATCGTCGCCTCCCGATCATCCGGGTGGACGAAGTGCAGGAACGGCTCGGCCGTCAGTTCTTCGACCGTGAAGCCGAGCGTGCGTTCCCAGGCCGGGTTCAGGCGCTTGAAGTAGCCGTCGAAGCCGGCGATGCAGAGCATGTCAATCGAGAGCGTGAAGAAGCGGTCCCGTTCCTCTTCGGCCTGCTTGCGCTTGGTGATGTCGCGGGTGATGGCCACCGCTCCGACGGTCTGCCCCGTCCGGTCCTTGATCGGAGAGATGGTCGAATAGACGTTGATCCGCCGGCCGTCTTTCCTCACCCGGACCGTCTCATAATGGTCGAGGCTCTCACCCTGCTTGGCCTTCTCAAAAATGTGAGCGATCTCCTCAGGGCGCTCGGGCGGAAACAGGATCGAGACCGAGCGCCCCTTCACCTCTTCGGCCGAATAGCCGTAAATCTTCTCCGCGCCTTTGTTCCAACTGAGGATGGTGTGGTCCAGGGTCGTGCTGATGATCGCGTCGTCCGAGGATTCGACGATCGAGGCCAACTGGCTGAGCGCCTCTTCGCTCTCCCGGCGTTCGGCCGCGGTGCGCTCGAGCTCCGTCAGCGCGCGCCGCAGCTCCAGCTCGGTGACCACCTGGCGGCTCAAGGCGCGCAACGCCTCTTGCTGCTCGGGACTCAGCTCGCGCGGCACCCGGTCGATCACACAGAGCGTCCCGAGCGCGTGCCCGCCGGGGTTGATCAAGGGTGCCCCGGCATAGAAGCGAATCTTCGGGTCGGCGGTGACCAGCGGGTTATCGGCGAACCGCTCATCGGCCAGGGCGTCCTGGACAATGAACAGGTCGGGGGAGAGGATGGCGTGCGCGCAGAAGGAGACATCCCGCGGGGTCTGGGTCAAGGCCAATCCTACTTTCGACTTGAACCACTGCCGGGCGCCGTCGATCAGGGTGACGAGGGCGACCGGCGTCTCGCAGATGAGCGAGGCCAGGCGGGCCAGGTCGTCAAACGCCTCCTCGGGAGAGGTGTCGAGGATGTGGTACCGGCGCAGGGCGTCGAGCCTGGCCGCTTCGTCGTTGGGCGGTGGCGCTTTCATCGTCATGCATCTTTTACCCGATAGCCGGCCCGCAAAGCAATATCGCGACTCCAGAGGTGAGCCGGAAACGAAATTGTCGCCGACCGCCGCCGCTCAATTCACTTCTTAGCCACGTCGTGCTATCCTCGCCGCGTCTTACCTTGGTAGTTCGATTTTATTGCTATGATCAGAAATTTTAAGCGCGCCAGCTCCCTGCTTCTGCTCGCGCTGCTCACACTGCCTCTTCCTCTCCCGGCCCAGACTTCAGGCACCGCCTTCAAGATCGGCACCGGGCGGCGCGACGTCACGCCCCAAGAGGGCGTCCCGATGTGGGGCTACGGCGCTCGCCACGATGCGCTCTCCACCGGCATCTCGGACCCGCTCAGTGCCACGGCCTTAGTCGTTCAAGCCGGGGACCAGAAGCTCGCCATCGTGGGTTTGGATCTCGGCCGCGCGCCGGCTGAAAAGTCTCTCCAGCGCATCCGTCAGCGGATCAAGGACGAGGCCGGGATCGAGTACTCCTTCATCGCCGGGTCTCACACTCATCATGGTCCCGTGCTGGAATTGACCGATGAGGCGGGGAAGGGCAAAGGGCGCTTTGATGCGGCGCTGCGCTACTACAAGCAGATGGAAGACGGGATCGTCGCAGCCATCCTCGAGGCGAACGCCAAACTGGCGCCCGCGAAGATGGCGACGGGCTCCGTCCGGCTGGAAGGTTTCAATCGCAACCGCCACACGAAGCTTGAACCGAAGCCCAGCGACCACGAGCTGGCGGTGATGCGCTTTGATGATCTGTCGGGGAAGCCGCTGGCAGTGCTGGTGAACTTCGCCGCCCACCCGACGATGATCCCGGCCTCGACTTTGAAGTTCTCCGCCGATTACGTCGGCGCGATGAAGGAGACGGTTGAGAAGGAGACCGGCGCCCGCGCCATCTTTATGCAGGGCGCCTCCGGCGACCAATCGGTGAACGAAGGCCCCAACAAAGGCTACCAGGCTTTCGGCCAGGCCCTCGGGCGTGAGGTCGTAAAACTCGCCTCCGGGCTCGCGACGCAGGAGGTCGCGCAGCCTTCGTTGCAGATCAAAGAGGAGCGTTTCAAGTTCACCTCTCGCACTGACCTGACCAATCCGCTGGTGCGGGCCGGTTACGAGAAGGCGTTCTTCCCGGAGTTGATCCCGAACTTCATCGATGAATATGCTGACGGCGTGCGGCCGCGGCTGACGGTGGCGCTGCTCAACGGGGAGATCGCGCTGGTGGGCGTCTCCGGAGAGTTCTTTACCAACCATTCGATCCGGCTCAAAGAGCGGGCGCGGGTGAAGCAGCTCTTCTTCTTCGGCTACTCCAACGGCTACCACCAATACTTTCCGACCATCGAGGCGGTGGCCGAAGGCGGCTACGGCGCGGACAACGCCGTCTCGCCGGTCGCCATTGGCGCGGGCGAGCAGATGATGAATACGGCGCTGACCTGGCTCTATCAAATGCTCGGCAAGATCAAATAATATTGCTTTGTCAGTTGTCAGTGGTCCGTCGTCAGTGGTCAGTTGACGGCCAAAACAGACTATAAGTTGGAAGAGCTTCGAAGTGCCGGCAACGGACAACCGACCACTGACCACTGACCACTTAAGAGGACCATTATGAACTTTCGCCTTTTCGTTCGATCCACCATTATGGTTATGTCCCTGCTCGCCCTCATGGCCATAGTCGCTTCAGGCCAAGTGAAGCCCGGCCGTGATCCGAAGCAGCCGATTGACGAGGAGTACACGCAGAAGATCCGGGAGTATACGACCGAGCCGTTCTTCAACTCGCCGCTCACCGACTATCTGCCCGCCTCCAAGACCGTGCCGACGCCGAAGGCTGTTTTGGGCGACGTCGCCGGGGCTCCCGGCAAGCTGCCTTATTCCGCGGAGGTCTACCGCTACCTGCGGATGCTTGAGAAGGCCAGCCCGCGCGTCAAGGTCTTCTCCATCGGCACGACCGAAGAGGGGCGCGAGATGATCGCCGTCGCCGTGACCTCGGAAGCCAACCTCGCGAAGCTCGAAGAGAATCGGGCGCGACTGGCCAAGCTCGCCGACCCGCGGACGATCAAGCTGGATGATGCGGAGGCCGAGAAGTTAGTCACCGCGTCGGTGCCAGTTTATTACATCACCGGGACGATTCACTCGCCCGAGACCGGGGCGCCGACGGCACTGATGGAGCTGGCCTACCGGCTCGCGGTCGATGAGAGCCCGTACATCAAAGCCATCCGCGACGGGGTGATTACACTCATCACGCCGATTGTCGAAGTCGACGGGCGCGACCGCCAGGTAGATATTTACAACTGGCACCTCGCCCACCCGAAGGAGAATTGGCCGCCGCTGCTCTACTGGGGGCATTACGTCGCGCACGACAACAATCGCGACGCGATGGGTATGACGCTCAAGCTCACCCAGAATGTGCTCAAGACGTTCACTGGCTGGAAGGCGCAGGTGCTGCACGATCTGCATGAGTCGGTAGCTTACCTCTACGACAACACGGTCGGCGACGGGCCGTACAACGCCTGGATCGACCCGATCCTGGCCGACGAGTGGCAGATGCTCGGCTGGAACAACGTCTCGGAGATGACCAAGTTCGGCATGCCGGGCGTCTTCACGCACGGCACGTTCGATACCTGGTCGCCGGGCTACTTGATGTTCATCGCGGCGATGCACAACGGGATCAGCCGCCTCTACGAGACCTTCGGTAACGCCGGCGCCGACACCCTGGAGCGCACGCTCTCGCCGCAGGAGTACGCGCGCACCTGGTACCGCCAGAACCCGCCGCTTCCGAAAGCGAGGTGGTCGCAGCGCAACAACAACAACTACGAGCAGACGGGGCTGCTCACCGCGCTCTCTTACTTCTCGGCCAACAGCCGAGTCTTCCTGCGCAACTTCTACCTCAAGGGCAAGCGGTCGATTGAGAAGCCGAAGACCGAAGGGCCGGCGGCTTACGTCTTCCCGGCCGATGATGCGCGGCCGGGCGCTCAGGCCGAGTTGCTGCGCCTGCTCCAACTCCAGGGCTGCGAGGTCTCGCGCGCCACCGCACCCTTCACCGTCACGGTGAGCGCGAAGAAAAAGACCGGCCGCCCGACCGCCGCCGAAGGCAGTGGCGAGACGCAGGCCGGAGTTCAGCGGAGGAATGAGCCAACCACCGAAACCCGCCAGTTCCCGGCCGGCACTTACCTCGTGCGCATGGATCAACCCTACAGCCGGATCGCCGACGCGCTGCTCGATTATCAGTACTGGAGCCCGAACGACCCGCAGAAGAACGTCTACGACGACACCGGCTGGACCTTCGGCGAACTCTACAACGTGCAGGTCGTGCGGGTCACCGACGTGAAGGTGCTCGCTGCGCCGATGCAAAAAGTCTCCGGCGAGGTGCGGGCGCCCGGCGGGATCAAGGGCAATGGTCAGACCTTCATGATCAATCACAATGCCGACAACGCGCTGATGACCCTGCGCTATCGGCTCAAGGACGCCTCCATCGAGGCCACCGAGTCGATGCTGAACATCAACGGGCAGAAGTTCAACCGGGGATCGTTCATCGTCCGGAACGTGCCGGCTGCGGAGTTGGAGCGCGTGGCCTCCGAACTCGGGTTGCAGGTGCGGGCCGTAGACGAGTTGCCTGCTTCGTCCAAGACGCACCCGGTCAGGGCCGCGCGGATCGCGATGCTGCACACGTGGCTGAGCACGCAGGACGAAGGCTGGTGGCGCCTGGCCTTCGATCAACTGCAGATTCCCTACAGCTACATCAGCACCCAGGAGGTGGCGAAGGATGACAACCTGAACGCGAAGTATGACGTGATCCTCTTCGCCCCGGTCGGCCGCGGCAGCCCGCAGGCGATCATCTCGGGCCTGCCGATGTGGGGCAACCCGCTCCCGTGGAAGACGACGGAGCTGACGCCGAACATCGGCAAGCTTGACTCGACCGATGACATCCGGCCGGGCCTCGGGTGGTCGGGCCTCGCCAATTTGCAAAACTTCGTCCGTCGCGGCGGCCTGCTCGTCAGCGTCATGGATACGGCCAACCTGGCGGTGACCTTTGGCTTCACGCCGGGTGTCTCGATTGCGCCGCCGCAGCGGCTCAAGTCCACGGGCAGCGTGTTGCGCTCGAAGTTTGTCGATCCGAACAGCCCGATTGCCTACGGCTACGGTGACAACCTTTCGGTCTATTGTTTTGACGGGCCGATCTTCAACCTCAGCAACATGGCCGGGGGCCGTGGTGGGCGCCGACGCACGGGTGAGGACCGCGACCGGCCGACCGGCCGCGGCACGCCGGATGACCCCGACACTCCGCAAGCGAGGCCGGTGGCCGAGGCGCCGGAAGAGCCCAAGGCGGAGGTCTGGCAAGCGGTGCCGTTGACCGACGAGCAGCGGCGCAACGGCATCTACATCATTCCTCCCGAGGCTCGCCCCCGCGTCGTGCTGCGTTATGCTGACGCAAAGGACCTGTTGGTCTCGGGGCTGCTCGATGGCGGCGCTGAGATTGCGCAGCATCCGGCCGTCATCGACGTGCCGGTGGAGAAGGGGCACGTGGTGCTCTTCTCGAACAACCCGCTCTGGCGCGGCGAGACGCAGGGGAGCTACTTCCTGGTCTTCAACGCGATCTTGAACTTCGATCATTTGAATGCTGGGAGGAAGCTTGATGAGAAGTAGCGCTTAATACTTCGGGGACTCGGTACAGTACGGGGAGCGTCAGCGACCTGAGCCTCCGCAATGAACTGGCTCCGGTACAGTACAGGTCGCTGACGCTCCCCATACTGTACCGGCGGCCAACCTTCAACCGGAGGCTGCGTTTATGGATGTGATCAACCCGAGGCTGACGGATCTGGAAGAGAAGAGTAAGAACCTGCGCGAACGAATCATCGCGCTGGAAGCGAAGCATGAAGAGCTGAGCCGGAAAGTCACCCGCTTTGCCTCTCAGATCATCTGGCAGAGCATCAGCTTTGCCGTCATTATGATAGTGACTGTATTGGGTGCGATGTCCTACCAAACCAGCATTCTCGACAAGCGCATTGATCAGATAGAGAAGCGTCTTGAGCGTCCGCATTGATCAGATTGAAAAAGCCTGACGGCCGCTTTTACTTCCTCTCCGGCGGGACGGGGAAGTCACCCCTCTTCGAGGTTTGAGAGGTGACGACGCTACTCTCGCCGTTCGCCTCAGTCAAGCTGCACTTGCTGTTCAATGTCAGCACGAAGGCTTTGGCGAAGACGCCTTGCGGCATCGGCAGCGGCAGCGTGTCGCTGGTGGCCCTGACGGCGAGAGCCTTTTTGACCTCGGTGGTCGAGCCGTCGGTGTTGGTGGTCCTCAGCGTGGCGTCCAGACTCAGGAGCTGCGCGCCGTTCGACGGCCCGGTCCTCCACTGAATAGTGACGGGCACGAGCCGCCCCGGCCCGTTGGGGACAGGCTTCGCGCCCGCGTCGTCTTTGGTGACACTCAGGATGGTGATCTCAATCCGCTGCCTAATGCTTCTCCCGTCGCTTTCCTTCTTTCCCTGCGCCAGCGCGGGCAGGGTGAGCGCGATGGACAGCCACAACCAGGTTGACAGTTTGACCAGAGATGATTGGCGAAACATTTGGTTCTCCTCCTCAATGCTTAGTGGTTACAGACAGGCCGGTGAAGCCCGGTCGCATGAACGGGACGACGTCCACTTGGCCTTTCATTTTGTATAGGGGAGGGAAGAAGCAAAATGTTACACGGTGGGTGGAAAAAACTGTGTTCTCTTGTTTTTTAGTTACTTCCGCTTCATCTTGGTTCGTGAACGTCTAACGGCAGAGATCGGCGGACGTGACCTGTAACAGTGGTGATAGTCGAAGCCTCTGTTGGCCGGCCTTCGATTCCGGGTAGGCCCAGCGGTTGCCCAGCTAGGCCCCCCACAGACCCGGACGTGCGCGATTCACGCATCCGGTTCCTCAGTAATCAGAGCCCCTGGCTCTGACGCCGCAACTGTGCTGCCCACAGTCCGCCTCAGATGCTTTGCGTGATCACGGGGATCGGTAACGGATATTGCGCCCGCAGCTTCGCGAACT